>ERZ1292642.70-Hain-H14-01um-R1-70-length-55756-cov-8_pt1 | contig 55756 bp, 78 predicted proteins | sample MGYA00564403_ERZ1292642 | MGnify/ENA primary metagenome ERZ1292642 (study PRJEB36523, sample SAMEA6512643) | groundwater metagenome | collected 2019-01-09 | study: AquaDiva: Metagenomics assemblies of 32 groundwater samples
GCTGCCGCGCCTTTGAATAATCTTTCAGGCAAATCAGGTGGAATAATATCCCCTAGGAACTTCACAATCCCCGCAATCACTTTGCCCACGAAATTAAAAATAAGGGCAAGGTAAGGGGCAAACCCTGCAAAGACATTCAAGATTTTTTGTGCCCCGTCCAAAATTAATCCGAATACAGGTTGCACTGCTACAGCTAAACTATCAAAGGTATTGGTTATAGTGGCATTAATGCGGTCAATTTTATCAGCGTTGCTTTCTTGTGCATTGCCTAAGGTTTGAATAGAAACTGCGCCCGCCTCTAAAGTGGCATTGAGGAGTGCCATGCTCTTATCAGTATCCGAGAGTTGCGCCACTGTCACGCCCAAGGTTGCAGCATAGTCTTGGTAGGCGGCTTTCTGATCGATAATCAAGCCCGTACTTTCAATGAGCTTAGGTGTGCCACGCTTCACACCCTCAACTAAGGCATCAAAAAGTTCGTTAACGCTCTTGCCCGTAGCATCAGCCTGCACCTTGGCGATTTTTAAGAACTCAGGCAGCTTTTCACCCAAAGTATGACCAAGTTCACCACTTGTACCAATGAGCGCTTTACTAGCCGTTTTAATCAGATCAAAATTGGCAACCGTGCCCTCGCTGGCTTCCTGTAATCCCTTAAGTAGTTTTTGAGAATTGATACCCACACTGGCGGTGATGTTATCGAAGGCCACGCCGATTTCTTGCAGGGGTGCGCCGCGCTGTCCAAGTTCCAGAAAGGCCGCGCCTAAGCCCACCACCGCCGCCACAATCAAAGCAATCCCCGCTACGGCGGCGAGTGCTGCCGGTGGGATGCCACCAATCTTATCGAGCAAGCCGCTGAGGGACTTACCTGCGGGTCCCGTTTGTGCAGTGAGTTTGTTGAGGTTTTCAGTAAGAGGTGAAACGCCCTTGGCGGCTTTTTCGGCAGTTTTACCAGAGTTGTCAATAGCTTTATTGACCGTCGTAATATCTTTGACGAACTTGTCAACATTTTGTACTACTGCTTCGACCCCGGTTTTGGGAAGGTTAGATACTGCCATAATTTAGTGTGGTCGTCTCATCTTTGATTGCCGTTCCATATCCTTCGCACTCGCATCACTGGCAACGGCTGGGATGGTATTCGACATCCGGTAGAGCAATAAAATATGGCACTTAGAACGCCAACCTGTTGCCTCCGTACACCACTCCGGCGTGCCGGGCATGGCATCAAACTCATTCGCTGTTAATCCCGCATAAAGCCTTGCCTGTTCAAGCTCGTAGGCCAAGGAATAGGTGATGCTAGCAACTGCCGGGCGAAAACGATAATCATCAATCGGGTTGCCATCCACCCGGCAATTTAGAAATTTGCGGCCTCTTCCAAACCCTTCGTTGTCGTCAAGGCTTGCCCCATGACCGCCTCGGTAAACTTATCAATGTCCTCATCAGGTAGCAAAGAAGTCACCCACAAATATTTCATGTCCAAATCTGTGTATTCAGGGAAGAATTGCCGCTGCTCATCGATGAAAGAGGAGGGTGGCTGCCCCTTCACGCCGACCACAAAGATATAGCGCATGACCTTAATATTCTGCTCGGCTTTCCATTCATCCACCAAGGCCAAATAATCCGGATCACTAGCATTAGCTTGGAGTTCCTTGTGCTTACCCAAGAGTAGCACTTCCTTACGGGGTATCTTGGGCTTGCCCTCATTGGTGACGCGCTCCAACATCAAGGAACTAATCTTCTGACCGGATAGGGGGATGGCTTCACCCCGCGAAGTGATAAACACACCCCTCTCGGCATCGATATGCGCGAGAGAGGTATTCATAACTTCAGGTTCAAGCGGTTGTTCATCCATGATTTGTACCGTTGCCCCGTTTGGAAATGCGCTGTATTCGGTCATTGGTTCGTGCTCCATTAGGCTGATGCGATACTTATAATTCCATCCGTGCTCGGTGAAACTTTCAAACCGCCCAAGAGTGCCGCGTTGTAGTTGTTGGGGCAGGGTGATACAAAGTCATATTGAGCAGCAGCAGGTAGGCCAGTGACATAGGGTGAAACGTAGCTCCATGTATGCCCATTGTCGGCGGTGCGATACAAACGCACCGAAGCACTCAAAGTCACAACCATATAGCCTACAATGTCATCCACAAAGCGGATACGGTTCACAACCGTGATCGAGCTATCGGGTGTCATTTCGACCCACGTATCACCACCGTTGACCGTGTAGAAGGATTTACCGTTGTTTGCGCCGATGTACCAAATGTCATCATTAATGACTTCCACTGTGTTTAAGGTCACACCTACAGCGGGACCCGTAACCAGTGTCCACGTGCGCCCATCATTGTTGGAAACGAGCACGGCGTTAGATGCACCGACTGCCACAATCGTTCGACCTGCGCCGCGAATATCGGTTAGATTTTGGGTACTGACCGAACCATCCGTGAGGACGGTCACAGCCGCCGAGGGGTTGCTCATGAAATAAATGTAACCGCCATTAGCTGCCACATAAGTTTCATTAGGATTGCGTGACCAAAGGGCAGTCGGGCCCTTGGCGGTCACATAACCACTCGTGACCCGTGTCCAACCGCTAGCCACATCCGCATCAATCGAGGCTTGCGCTTTGAAGTGGTGCGCCAAGTCCGTTTGTGATACCACCACAATACGAGTACCCACGCGCTCAAGGCGATTGGCGGCAGACGTGCTCAAGGTGTTGATATTGTCGGTTGCCCATGTCGAGCCACCGTCATCCGAATGCACGACTTGTGAAGCGAGGGCAGGGGAAGCTGCGATAGTAGTCGTTAACACATACATCTTCTGGCAGCCATCACTAATATCACCGCAGTTCCCGCATTGTACTTTGTCGGCATAGATGCCATCGAGCGCTTCTGAGAAGGTGGAGGTATCGGCCACCTCACCCGCTTGCACGGGCAGGAAGCGATCAAAACTGATGAGTTGTAGACTGCCTGTCAAATCAAGTACTGCATCTTCACCTAGACTATGGAATGCGCCGGTGGTGAAGTTGATCAGTTTGCCGCGCCGGGCGATGATTTTGGCTTGGAAGTCATCGGGATCATCGGGACGGGCGCAATTGCTGCCCTTCACCACAAAATTAAATTCACAGCGGCGCTTGCGTAAATCCCACCAGAAGTCATTGAGCAGGCGGCTCATATGCTGCGTGAAGTCCGTTGTAGGGAGCGCGGGCGGGGGAGAGGTCGTGTCCACAATGTTGAATTGCCCCGGTACTTCTGAACTCGGACAAAAAATCGGTTCACCCGTCCCTAAATCCTCTGTGAAGCCACCTAGCGATAAGCAGCCGACATACAGATAAGGGTTAACAGGGCTAGAACCGTCCGGTTGGACAAAGACACTCCACTGGCTGCTTTTAGCGATGTTAGGATCTAATTGTTCGGCCATTTTCTAAATCTCCTGATTGGTTTCAATCTCTAACAAATGTTTTTCTTGATTACGTTTACGTGTTGCATTTTTCTTGGCTATTGTTTCCAGTGACTGCTTTGTTCCAAGAGCGTTCTTATTCCCTTTTCGTGCTTCACTCATTCTTGCTCGTGCTTCTGGTGAAAACTTTTTGCCTCTTTTACCATTTCCTATATTAGCACACGTTTCTGGACTTCGTTTCTTACCTGTATTCGCAGCAACAATTTTCGCTATATATTCGGGTGATTTGTTTCTTTCTATTGCCGCTAGTCTCATCTTCTCTTTTGTTTCAGGACTGCGTTTTAATCCCGTGTGTGCTAACGCCGCCTTTATAGCTTGTTCTTTTGGAACGATTTTCCCTTTATTTGCTGCGCTAATTTTTGCTCTTGTTTCTACACTATGCTCACGTCCTGCCATTCCACTTTCGGCTTTGTGTCCGATATTGAAACCAATTTTATGATTGTAAGGTTTCAATGTTTTAAGCCAGTAATTCTCTCTATCGAATAAAACAAATGGCATAACCAATTCCATTATTTCAAATGTGAAAGCATCTTGTCCATAAGCATCCCATGCACGTTGTAAATGTTGGTTATGATGCTTGTGTTTTTGTAAATATAACTGATGTTCATACCATCGCCTGTTAAGATTAACTGCACTCCCGATATAAATCTTACCATTCACCGTACAAGTTATTTTGTAAATTCCACTCGTTTTCGGTATACTGTTATTAGCCATTTGTAACTCCGAATTACATGGTTAGAACGCGCTACGATGTGACTAGCATCTGGCGCGTTTGCATTTACTTCCGATGATCTAGTTCTTGCTTGGCAAGTGCTTGTATATTCAAAAAGTCATGGCGTATCACCATGAGTAAAGCCGCTTTATAGCGATCCGCTGCCCCGCGTTCAAAGTAATCTTGTGGCTTGACAAGCCCTTGTGCATGGAGCGCTGTCGTAAAGTCTACCACAAATTGTGCAGGCATGTGTGCATACAACTCAGAAATGTCAAGCGACACGGGAATGCCCGCGCTCAAATCGGTGGCATCTTCAGGCACAAGCACGCGCGAAGGTATACCGCTAGCGTCTACATAATTCTTTTCAACAGGTGATGTTTGTTTCTTCATAACCATTCTCCTAAATCGAAACCGCTTCAATATGCAACATAGATTTCACGCGCCACCATGCCCATTGTGCCCCGTAAGTCATCGGGAATGGATTGGTCGTTTCCTCATAAGACTGAGCATCAGCCGACTTATCTTGGAACTTCAGGGTTGGGGCGCGAAGTTTGGCAAGGATGCGATTGGTGCGATCACACCCGCATTTCTCGTTAGCCAACAAACTCACCGATAAGTAGGCGATCATTTGCGCCATGATCTTATCGACTTTCCCATTCACTAATGGTAAGCCACTGACGTAATTGATTTGAACGCGATTAGGTTCTCTAGTCGGGAAAGGCCAATCGCAAGCGTTACCAAAAGACGCAAAGATTTGTCCTTGTTCGTTTTGATCTTGGCCTAAGCAGAGTTCTTTAATACTAAAGGTACAATCCTGTGTGCAATCGGGATTGTTCTTCCAAATGGCTACCCCTTGATAAGGTAGTGCTTCTGTCACCGTATCATCCGTAAAGGTGCGATAACAATCGAGCGACGTAATATAATTGACCGCGTCGGTTGCATCCATATCAGCAGGATCAACCGCATAAGCTACTGAGGGGTTAGCCAGTAAAGTCCGATGCCCTTGAAAAGTAGCGGTATTACCTGAAATAGATACATTCACCGGACGCACGCGCCATGTCTCGGCAATCGCTTCACCATGACGATTGGCGGCTACAAAATAAAGACCCAGTTCATTAGCATCGGTAATTAAACCAATGGCTGTGTCAGTAATAGTAGCGGTGAAGGTTTCAAGGATGCCATCGCCATCCAAATCACTAAGCGTAATGCCACCACCTGCTAAAGTAATTGTGCCGATGGATGTGCGATTGAGAACACCGCCTTTAATTACTTTATGCCAATTGCAGGAAAATGTTTTCCAATCGCCGCGAATATCGCCTGCAAAGCCAAACAACTGCCGTTGATAAGGCCGGATATACTGCACGACTTCGTCAACTTCGTAATGGGGGGCAGGCCAGTAGAGTAATGCCCGCGCTATCATTTCCTCAGCATCAGCTATGGCATCGGCTACTTCTGAAGTCGAGAGGTGGTCAGTTTGCCATTGGAACTTTTGGAACACATCACGGCATTGTGCGGATTTGGGGGCGGGAAAAGTAAAGCCATTGAACTCAAATGCGGATATTCCTAAAATAGCCGCCCAGCTATCTAATGGGAGTAATGTATATCTTTCAGACACCGCCATTATGATTTGCTTTCTGCATATCTACACTTCCATCCTTGATGGTGTGGGCGCTTACCGTTAGCCACTGCCCACATATGCGGTTGACTTAATTTGTTATCTTTGCAAAATTGTCTAAGTCCAACAATCTCTAATTCTTCACCAGTTTGTTTTATAACAATCCATTTCTTATTATGGCGCTTCTTAACTTTTTCAACCTGTTCAACCGTTAACTTACGCCCCTTCATAGCGCCCGGATGACCCATCAGTTTCGCACTAATTCTAGCACGATATTCTGGAGTGCTTCGTTTCTTTGCAAACTCACTCATCCTTGCTTTAGTTTCTTCGCTATGAGGTTTATGCTTCTTACCCTTTTTCGCAATACTTAACTTAATCCGTTCTTCAGGAGTTGCTATTCTTCCTTTGTTGGCGATACTTATTTTCTTTCGTGTTTCTGGACTATGCTTGAAACCTACATTTCTTCCACCATTGGCTTGATGCTTGGTATTAAATCCCCGTTGTCCAAATGGTTTTAACTTGTCTAACCAATATTGTTCTCTGTCTAATATTGACCAAGGCATTACCAATTCTATGATCTCGAAAGTAAATGACTGCTCACCATATTTATTCCAACATCTTTGCATGTAAGTGCTGTGATGCTTTCCTTTGCGAAGTGATTTCTTGTGGGTATTCCAACGAATTGAAATGTCATTGCTACTCCCCACATAAATCTTGCCATTCGCCGTACAAGTTATTTTGTAAATTCCACTCGTTTTCGGTATACTGTTATTCATCGTGTGCTTGCTCCTTAAGCATACAGCCTACGGTAGTTAGTAGCTACACGTAGGCATTTTTATTTCCTCTCTAATTATACTCTATTATGTTCCAGCGTAACGAAACATGAATACACTAATTCCCGACAAAGCAAAAGGTAGCATAACAAATAATGCTACCTGCTCAATATGAAAGAATTGAGTTACAAATATAAACACTGTAATGCATATCCCCAACCAAATACTGAGACAGTACGGGCACAAGATCATCTCAGCAAACTGATTAGTGGCGAACGGGTTAGAATGCGCATCATACTGCACACCTACTAATGTACGGAAACGCCCCATTAAATCAAATGGGCCCGCCTCTTTGGACACGAGCAAGGTGAGGCGGTAGGTTGTCAGAATAGCGACAAATAGCAGTTCAATCGGCATCATGTTCATCCGGTGGCACAATGGGCGTACTAAGGGGTGTGACCTCATTCGATGCTAAAACTTGGTGCGCCTGTTTGAGGATTTCGTTAAGTTCGTTGGTATCTTGCAAAGTCATGCGCATGACTACTGGGTAGATCAATGTGAAAGGCGGGAATTTATAGCGCACCACCATGTCTTTGATGCTATCCTCGTCCCCTTGCACGATCTGCCTTTTAGAAATGAAGTTGCACAGAATAGCCAACATGTCCCGCTCGGTCACTTGGCCTTCCGCCCCGGCTTACCCTTCGGCTTAGATGCACTCACCTTTTGAGGCTTTACTACCACGGGCAAGCCTAATACTTCACCAACCTCGTCACCCTCAGACAACCATTCATTCTCTTTTACTTCCGTAATAGTCATCGGCGGCTCTGGTGGCACAACTGTCACCTCCGGCTCAACAGTATAATTTTCTACCCGTTCAAAAGTATCGTCGCTGTTCTCAAGGTCGGCTTGCCAAATGTAGAACACCTCACCTTTAGCCCGCCGTCCATACAACACACGAGTAGCGGGCCCACGAAAAGTCGCTGGGGCTTGCGCCACTCGTTCGCCCACGAGTTTAGCGAGTATCATCTCACCATAAGTTTCTTTATACTCCGCCGCGTTTTCCACCGTAGGAGCGGCGGGTTGTTTGCCTTTTGGCGGTTCAATACAATTGCACATTTTACGATCCTCCATATATGCACCGTAGCGTTTTTTGAGCAGTTGTTGAAATGTTTCTCGATAGCCCTCACTGCCCTTACGCCGTGTGCCACTGTCGAGATTATATATCAAAAGCGGTTCAGGCACACGCACCCCGCAGTAACCATGCGTCAGCAACTTCATAAACAAGTCCACATCTTCAAATGAGGGCAGGCTCTCATCAAAGCCGCCCACATCATTAAACCACTTACGGGGGATGAGAGCTGTCACGGGATGTAAAGAGGGTTTGGTGAACACGGCTTCAAAGCTGTAGTCCGGGGTGGGGTGGACTTGCCAATTGGTCATTTTGTCATGGGTCAGCCAATCGGTATAAGCGTAGCGCCCATTCTGCTTATAGGCTTTCATGGTGAGTTCTAAGAACTTGGATTTGAGCATATCATCGGCATCGAGGAATACAAGGAACGGCGCATGGGCATATCTTGCACCTAAATTACGCGCTGTACCTGCACCCAACCTAAACAAGTAATTAGCTTCAATCACTCTCGCCCAAGGAAAACCGTTCTTAAGCCCTAAACCATGCCCACTATCGTTGACCACAATACATTCCCACATGCGGAAGGTTTGCCCCTCAACGCTATGCAGGGCATCCTTAACAACCTCCTCATGTCCCGCCCCTACCGGAATAACAATCGACACTTCCGGCTCATTGTAGAAGCGCACAGGCCAACTACCACGCGGGGATTTGCCACCTGCCGCAAAAGGGCGGTCGCCTGTTAATGCCCAAGGATGATATTCGAGCCAGTCCGGTTCAGGCACTTCGCCCGTTCGATGGACTTGTGAAGCGCTCTTATCATGTAAACGATAATGAAACCACCCGTCTTGAACTACGTGTTTGGCACTATATCCGATGTCGATCATCGTAGTCCATAGCTCGGCATCTTCTACCATGCGGTAAAAATCACGGTATCCACCAGCACGTTGCCATGCTTCTCTACGAAACACGTTGCATGTGGGCATCTGGTTAATGTGGTTATACTGTGCATCAGCATCAAATGCAGGTGGAGGCCATTCCGGTTTATGGCCTAATACCCCGTTTTCATCCATTACAGTGAGACTGGTATAAGCGATACCTATAGTTCGATCTTTTTCAAGTTCAGATATAAGCACTTCAAAAAAATCAGGGTGTCCAAGTCGATCATCGCTATCAATGCAACAAATGAATTGTCCCGTACCCTGTGAAATACCGTAATTCCGAGTAGTGCTTAGGTTTCTAAAATTGGCATTAAGGACATGGAAACGTGCATCCCCTTCAATTGCTTCTTTCGCTACTTGTTCTGAGTTGTCAGTCGAAGCATCATTAACAATGAATACCTCAAAATTATTCATAGATTGCATTTGAATACTATGGATAGTTTCAGTCACAAAACGCCCATAATTATGCAGGGGTATTACACAGGTCAAAAGTGGGGGCGGTAGATTAGGCACGTTTACATTTCCATCCTTTGTGATGCTTCGCTCTACCAGCCATTACACTCGTTAAGTTTTTATTACATAGTCCGTTTTCACGGCAAAATTTAGCGAGGTTGATGATAGTCATTTCTTCACCATTAGGAGAGGTTACAATATATGTTTTCGCATGATAAGCAATAGCAGCCTCTATTGTTTGAGGTGCTGGTTTTGTACCTTTATTCGCTGCGCTTAACTTGGCTTTGTGTTCATCACTGAAAGGCGGCATTTTCTTACCTATACGTGCTGCACTCATATTTGCGAGATGTTCAGCACTGAAAGGCGGTCTCTTTTTGCCTTTTCCTGCTGCGCTCATTTTAGCGCGAGTTTCAGCAGATGGGATATGACCTGTGCCGCCATCACCACCATCAGTTAAATTATACGCCAGTCCCCGTGCCCTGTAGACAGCAATATGGTGTTTTTCACGCCCGTTGAGTTGTTCAACGGAACAATGTTCAAGCACTACGAACTTAAAGAACTTTGCACCATATTTATTCCATGCTGCTTGCAAATGATGATTACCGTGATAGCCGCCTCTTAATGCTCGAAAATGCGTTTCTTTTCTAGTACTAAAACCATGAGCCGTCTTACCAATATAAACCTTACCATTTTTAGTGTTCGCGATAACGTAAATTCCAGAATGCGGGGTATACTTAGAAGTAGCCATTGTAATCACCTTTACACTGGTTAGAACGCGCCGAAGTGCTAAGAACACTTGCGGCGTGTTTGTATTTAGATGACCACTATTATAGCACAATTGATCTTACCCCTCACATACCAAGATAACATTATTATCCTTAAGATATTTCACCACACAAGTGCGCCCCGTACTCACCACAGGGCTGCTTACAGGAAGCACCGCCAATGGCTCTACACGGTCATTTGCCGCGTTTTGAGGCGCAATAGGTGCGCTAGTAGCCACGCCCTCACAAACGGCGGTATTTTCGTCACCGCGTACTTCTATACTGTAATCTGTGCTACCAATGGTCGCTGTCCCGATCAGACTTTCGTCCTCATATTCCGTCAAGGCATCAGCTACATAGGTATCACCGACAATCCCGCCACCATCTACCAATGACCACCATGCCTCACTACCATCGAGCCAACTAGCAGGTAAACCTCTAAAAATAAAGCGGGGTATTTCGACTGTGGTATCCCGACAAACGGTGATAGTGTCTTGTGCTTTGGTGGGTATAATGTTTAATATGACACATATGAAAACAATAATCATCACAATAGCGACAAGAGTATCATCTGTTTTAATTCGATGCATGGTCATTGCTCCTCATCATATCTTTGCGATATTCAACGGGCGGGTAAATGGATTTGTCCAAGGTAATTGTATAGGCTCTAAAACGCAGCCGCTTAATCAAGCCACTACTCACAAGTGCGTTGATGTACCGTTCTGCTGTTGAATTAGAACGTACACCCAACATGTCCCGACATTGCGCCACTGAAAGGGCGCCGCCACCTGTCAGGATGTGCTTTTCAATTTTAAAGAATAGATCATTCAATTTCTTCATGAAGCGAGGCTTGCGTTTCACTTTTCACCCTCCAAAATAACTGACGAAAATAAATCTTTTAATCGCTTATTTATTTTGCTTTTGAATTAATCCATCCAAAATACTCACAAACTCGTCGCGAGGTGTATCCTGCGAATTAGGCTTACCAGTTTCAACGTTGACACCCCAAATCAATCCTTGCTCGATGATGCTCCAATATTCATCATCTGAGGTTGCATTCTTAATAGCGTACATGATGGCCTTTATTTCTATATCCATATTATTCATGGTCACACCTTATATAGACTTTCGTCTATCCTATGTGGCCTTATATCTTGTTTCATAGTCCATGCATCATGAAAGACTTCTGAAAATCGTTTGGCTGTATTCTGCCAAGGAAAATCTTTTGCTCGTTCCCTAGCATTCGCGCCTAATCTATCACGATGTTTTAAACAATATTGTAAACCTTCGTATAAGCCGTTCATATCACCCGGCTCTGCCATAAAACCGTGTACGCCATGCTCTATCAAGTCTGGTAGATTACCTTGTCTAAAACCTAATATCGGGATACCAGCCGCGAGGGCTTCCGCTAATCCTAACCCCCACGTCTCTACATTTAATGATAAGTAAACTGCTGCGTTTCTAACCATCTCTTTCATTACTGGGTATATCTGTCTACCCACAGTACGAACATTAGGAGTTCCTTGTCCGAAAGTAGTCAAGAAAAGCACATCATTTGCACGAGCCGCTAGTTCTAACATGGGTTGCGGGTTGGTAATATTATCAACTCGTGCTTTGTTCCAAATAACATAATTACCATGCTCCTTAACTGGTTGCCATTCATCGGTATCTACACCCCAAGGAATTATGCGAGGATCAATGTGCATATCTCTTTTTATAACCATGCTGATCCATTCGCTAGGTGCAATAACAATCCTTGCTGACTTGAGATTTTTAATCACTTCTGCATTGACAGCAAAGTTATCGCTACCTTGTGCAGTATTGTAAATTCCATGATATATAGCCACATCTACTGCCCCTTGGCTGCCTTGCCCGGCGTGTCCGGCATAGAGTGCCGCGTTATCGGGTTGCTCCACGAGTTGTATTCCGTAGTCGGGTAGGTATTTGTCCATCCTGCAAACGATATTGTGGATGGCGTTTGTTTGATCTCTCATGGCCTCAAATGGCGTGGGTGTCATCCATACAGAAAGTGTCACGAGTAAGCCTTTTCAAATACTAATGGCAAATCGTCAATAGTATGCTCAGATGCCAATATGGTTAAAATCGTATTAACCTTACTCGGTTCTCGCTCATGGCTAATCGTCCATCCCGACCAAACAACAGGCAACCTTTCTGCTTGTAACCATGTCCTAAATTCTTGCTCAGTCCATTCTCGCACATGGGCAGAATTAGCAGGTGGGCCGTTTTCTGTACCCTGTTGTAAGCGTTCGCGATCTGGTGTACTAACCAGCACATAAGCCGCCGTTTTGACAGCATTCTTTAGTGTCGAAATGAAAGCATCAGGTGAAACAAGATGCTCAATCACGTCGGCACAGATCACCACACTATCCTTAAACAATTCAGGTGCTAAAACTTCGTCGTTTAGATTGATAGAATACCAATTTCCAGCAGGCGCGATTTGGCGGCAATAGTCGATATTATCGCCATAATCGTAACCTGCAATTTTGAACTCAGAAGCATGAGGAAGTAATTTACCGCCCCGTCCACATCCAATGTCCACTAAACGTTCTACCCCTGTATGACGTGCTAGGTGTACTGCAAGATAATACACATCCGCTTGCCACAAGTGGGCATCTTGCAAAGTGTCGTTGAAGTATTGAGGGGTAAGCCGCGCTTGGTAGTTTGTGGGTAAGCTGTAGCTTGTCATTTCATTATCCCCATGAGATATAGTAATTTCCCATCCCCCCACGGTCTAATATGAATGACTTCAATATTCATTTTAGGGAGCAATTTTTCAAATTCATTATCAAAAACAAGTACCGCATAATCGTGTTTCTTGAGATCGCGATAAACGAATTTGCCTTGCTGATTAAATAGAAAGCCAATTCTCGATAGAGTTACATGAGCAATATCCCATGATGTTTCACTTATCACCAGAACCTCCCGCGCCAATCCGTCTCCAGTTCACAGCCGCAATGCTTGCACTTCACGCCCCACACCTCGCCGCCACGACGGTAGCCGCGCTTAAGATAGTACGCGGGCGTGTGCCCCCGAAAGAAACATAAGAGGCGCATCAAGAGTTTCATTTCATAACTCGCTTAAATACTGTAGTCGCATCCACAACCTCGGATACTTCCCATTCACCGCCCGCTATAATCTCAGCCACCAGTTTGGTTACGCCGGGGTAATAATTATTAGCCGTATCATGCATGGCTACCACATCGGCGTGACCTGCCCACAAATACCAATCACGCTTAACATCTTCATATGCATGTGAACCGTCTATCCATAGCAAGTCGATTTCTTCAGTCCACGTAATCCACGCTTGGTCGGAGGGCATATTAAGGGTCTTGACCACATCCCCCACTTCATAATGTGCGATATTGGCATAATAGGCTTGATTGTCCGACATGCCGTAGCTCGTATCACCCTCCTCGTAAGCAGGGTGATGGTCAATTGACCATACCATTGCGCCGACTTCTTTAGCGCCAAGGGCGAGGGCGATGGTACTGCGCCCTTGATAACTTCCTACTTCCACAATGCGTCCGTCTTTAGGCACTTCTAAGGCAAGACGATAGAGCAGTTCCGCCTCTGGAAGTGATAGAAAGCCGGGTACGATGGCGAATAGATCATCAGGAAGTGGCATCTTGCTCAGCGCAATCTTCACATGGTTCTGTGCTATATATTCTGATTAGTTGAATAACATTGTTTTTAACAGCTAGTATATTCAATACGCCTGGTACTGTTAGTGGTATTTGTTTGTTAAGATATTCTTCAGCTTCGTCAAGTGAACTGAATGGGCCGTGCATATCATCCATGCCGCCTTGCGGATAATACGTATTGTATTGTTCGACATAAAACTTCACATTCATCTCTACCCACCCCCATATCTAACTTCAGCATTGCCTATCGCGTTCTCGATCACTACCCGTAGCTGCTTGCCCTTGGCCGTCAGCCATACATTACTACTGCGGCGGTCATTCTTGTTCATCACCCGTTCCACAAACCCCGCCGTCTCTAGTCGGTTCACAATCCACGAGAATGAGGTGGTGGAGTTGCCGACCTTTAGCGCCAGATCAAAAGGGCGCTGCCCGTCGCGCTTGTAGAGTTCGGCCAGCACGTAGACCGCCATTGTGGGCAGGTTGCGCGCGTCCGTGTGGGCGAGGTCGTCCTTGATGCATTCTTTGATTTCACTGAGCAAAAGTGAGGTTTTGAGCCATGTGCTATCGGTCATAAGGGGTGATTATCCTTCCGTAATTGGTTACGTTCTTTGTAGTATTTCTTTATCGTCCTTAAATCCAAAAGCAACGTGATATACCACATAGAAACCCAACCTATTACAAGACCGAATAAGAAAATTAGAATGTTATCCATTCAACCTCATTACATGAATATTTACATAATTAATAGTTTACTCGTTATTTATGTAATCGTCAAGGTGGCAACAAAAAGAGCGCTCGAAAGCGCCCTTACCAACCACGAATAGCTACCCATTCTTCGAGTGTTCTGTTGTATTTTGAGAGATTGCAATCACGGCAACAAAGACAGATGTTATCGGGGTAATTTGTGCCGCCGCGTGAAAGCGGAAGGATATGTTCTATTTGAACATCTCGAAAAATGTTCCAGAAAATACCAATGCCGCAATAAGCACAATGACCGCCTTGATCTTCATACATATCGACAATATCAGCAGCAGTAAAACTACCTTCTGCGTTTAATTCGAGTGCGCGGCGACGATGTTGAACGGAACGGAATTGTTCAGGATTGTCACGTTGATATTGGATAACTACTGCAATTCGCAAGTCTCGGTTTTCATAATAGTTGTTTCGGCTTAATTCATTGGCATGTTCTTTATTGGCGTGATGCCAATCTACAGAACGCTTATTGTTCTTTTCTTTGCATCGAACATGCGAACGTTGTTTTTCAGCTTTTACCTTTTCAGGATTATTTTCACGCCAATTCTTTTTTGCTGTCCTTATTTTTTCGGGGTGTTTTTTCTCATAACGTTTCCTGTTTGCTTTTATCTTGTCAGGATTATTTGCATAATAATCCCTATCTATCTTTCGGCTACAATTAATACAAGTATGTTCAAAATAATATTTTCCGTTCTTGTCTTTATAGGAACGAAAATATTCTTTTGTCAGTGGATATTCTTTTGTACACATTTTGCAGGGGCGTTGAGGTATACTATCGGTAGGCATTTTGTGAACTCACTTTCACTAATGTTTAGAATGAGGTTGGCGCTGATAACACCAGCCTCATTTGCGTTTCTATGGTTATTATACCATAAACGACTACTGATTTGGATATGTAGGTGTATCCGTAGACCACGATGAATAGTACTTTTGACCACCACCAGTCGTATTCCCACCATCTGAAAAATACGATGAATTGGGGTCGTATGAACGGAAATGTTGAAGGGGTTGATACGCAACCGAATCTATTCTCCACGCAATCTGGGGTGTGCGCATCCGCAGGCGTGGCATAAACTCGGCGTTGAGCTTCAAGCAGCCTTTGGCAAACTCAGAAGTCCAACGGAACAAGCCGCCATCCGTTGTCCACGTCAAACCATTCGCCGCGAGTTGAATAGCTTGGGCTTGAGCATTGTCCTGATTGAAATATTCCCAGAATGTAACGGGGTAGCCGCCAAGTACCGTCATCGGAATGCCGTAGATCGTGCTGGCGTAGGTGGGGATACCGGACAGGTTGCCAAGGTTGGTTTCAGCAATGGTATCATCCAACACTACCCGCAGCAAACGTCCATTAACAGGTATCATCATGCTCTCACGCATGGCATTACGATCATCGAGCATTTCCTTACCGTTAACCGTAGCACGCCCATTGGTCACATTGTTAATGGCAGCAATGACTTTTTGTAGAACCTGAACCGGGATAATCTCAGTGATCTCTTGCCACAACTCAGGCCGCATCGCAATCATATAAGTGGGCACGCCTAGCCCTTGACGAGTAGCATTGTACATGCTGAAAGCATCGCACATTTCAATGTAACGCATGATATTGGTGGCGCTGCCGACTAAAGCGTTACCAAAACTTTTCACGTCCGAGTTAGCCGACGTACACACTTGGGCGCTGGAGCTGTCCACTTTGTTGCCGGCATTGATATGCACATCCAAACCGACTATATCCATCGCTTCACCGACGTTATTGGTGGGCGAGCCGGAAAACACGCGCGGGTAGAACATGCGCTGAAGACCCAGAGCCATTTCCCAGATGCGGCTAGAGAGTTCATTATTGGCGGCATTTTGTAAGGATGGGATACCTGTAAACTTACCCATGCCGATAGTAGTCGTAACCAAATCAGGCATTTCATTAGCGACTTGTACAGCTAAAGCATCCACCGGGTCTGATGTACGTCCGGCGCGAATAATCTGGACTTCACGGGTAGACATCTTATAATGCCCAAGCGTATTGGCGAGGGAACAAAATTTGAGCAAGCCGGCTACGGGCCCATCTTGGCAAGGGAGTGTCGGTTGGTTGGCAAAACTATCTAGCGCCCCGGCAGTTTGTCCAGTGATGAGACTTTCAAAAGCCCAATCCGTGCCGCCGAATTGATTGTCCAAATTACGTGCGCCATTGAATACCGGAATATTCTCAGCGACACCCGCATTAGGCGCCATCATAGCGCTGAAGACCGGGTTTTCACGATCCCGGCGATTAAATAGTCCGCCCGTACCATGCAGGTAGGGACCGACAGGTGCTAACGGCGGGTCATTCTTTTGCGCCGTTCCGATTTTTTTCTGAACAATATTATCGATATAGACAGTCATTTTCTAACTCCTGATTAACCGGAAATGGTGGGCGCAGACCCGAATGCTTTTTCTAAAAAGGATATTGAGCCATCTGATTTGGCTTGTGCTTGAACTTGCTCAAATAACGCTTTCTCACGGTCAATGAGCAAGGTATCATCCGACTTGCTGGCCGGTGGCGCAACTGCTTGATATTCGAGCAACTTCTTTTCGGTTTCATTGGCTTTAGCCAGTGCGTCACTCGCAGAAGTTTGGAGTGTAGCGATTTGCCCTTGGAGTGTTTTGATTGTGGCATCGAGTGTTGTGAGCGAAGCTGGAATACCTTCAAGTATTTTCAAGCGTCCATCGAAATCCTTAGTTGCCACTTGGAGCGCTTTTACCTCATCATCGCCGGGGATAACCGAACCTTCAAAGTTATCCACACCCTTATCGGCTTTGCTGGCAACTCCTGCCCCATCGAGCTTGGTAGTATCAGTCAATGCTTTGGTATCGGCAGCTTCGGCACGTTTTAACATGTCGTCTCCACCAATACCCCTAATCATGTCCTGTTGTTCTTTTGTAAACGGCATGTTAAATCCTTCAAAACTGGTATACGGAAAAGCCTCTGCCCCATCGGGCAGGGTCGTAATCTCTACGGTATTGTAAGCATGATAAACATTTTTCTTTTTAGCATTATGCGGATACTTGAACATGTGCGAGAGTTTGATCTTGTCGCCATGCTTCTGATAGTAGTCTACGGCCTGCTTGATTTGTTCTTTCGTGCCCGTGAAGTGGCCAATGGCTAGGGTGAAGCCGCCCGCCTTCCAAACAAAGTCAGCTTGCCCGTGCATCGTGCCCTTTTTGTGCCACGTCCACAGTTCCGGCATGGGCACTAAGCCCTTTTGCACACGGGTGACGAATTCCTCATGAGCATGGTCGGCTACTATCTCGCCTTCACGATCTACCCACTTGCCCGTATGCCGTGCCAGCCAGCGCCACTCGCCATCTACACCCTTATAGACTGTAAATGGCTGTTCTTTGGTTTCTATGGGGGCACTAGGTGTAATTCCTTTGAACATATTGGCAATAAGTTCTTTTAGCCCGCGTCGGGTCGTAGGCAGTGCCATCTCTGCGCTGTCATCGGCATAGATAGTCGGCTCAACAATGACAACGGGAATAGGCTCAATGTCTTGAGGCGCAAGCGGCGAGGCTACTTCATGCCTATTGCAGTAACCATTGGGTACAATATCTTCGGGATAACTGGCTACGATATGGCAGAAGTTGCCCCGATACCAGATGCATGAGGAGCAAGCCGCACCGGGCATAATTGAGACAGGGGTATAGGCTACCTCTTTTTGGTCGAGGATACCTTGGAATTTCTGCGCTGTATCTTTATTTTGTTCTTGTACGTCAGTCACTTACGTCTCCCATTTCGCACACCATTTCAGTGGTATACTATCGCGCATGGTGTGGCTGAGGTCAGCCGTACTGCCGTCGGAAATGGGAGTTTCGCGGGCGGCACTTCTTTTGTTAATGTACACTACTTTTACTAAAAAGAAAACAGGATGCTAAGAAGGTTTCTGTTTTTCTGCTATAATATCTATACATAGCGGGATAGACTGATCCTCGAAAAGTGGGACATATCCACCCACCTGCCCGCTTTGACCATCGGATATTGGCGTAAGGATAAACGCTATGCTTCCTAAGACTTGTCCCCAATGCGGTCTTGAATTTACCCCAAAAGCACATTCTACTTTTTGCTCTGAGCAATGCCGAAAAGCCTATCAGTCTCATACAGTTGTTTGCAAAAGATGCAATAAATCTTTTGCTACATATAGAGTTAATCAAGAATTTTGTTCTCAAGGATGTGCGACTGGATACCGTAGGGCTACTGGTATCACTATGATTACTAAACCATGCGAGTGGTGTGGTAACGACTTTACTTCTAAGAAAACAAAAAACCGCCGCTTCTGCGGGCACGAATGTGCTTCGTTGTTTCTTGCGGTTGAAAGACTGGGTGAAAATAATCCACTTTGGAAGGGTGGTGCGCCGAAAAGACGCGGACATAATTGGAAAAAACAACGGAAACTTGCAATAAATAGAGATAACTTTACCTGTCAAATATGCGGTAAACGACAAAAACCGCATCAGCATCATATCGTAGATGTACATCACATCACAAAATATAGTGCGTTCAATGGTGATTGGTTGTCTGCTAATCAATTAACTAACCTCATAACTTTATGCAGAAAATGCCACATGAAAGTTGAACGACATGGTTTTCCGTGTCCTAGAAAATTACTTTAAGGTTTCTGTTTAGCAATATTTGCTATAGCATGTTCTATTTCCTGACGTGTGGTAACTTGTCTACGAGAAGCTATTTTTTGCGTAAACATCCTGCCCCGACTGCCGGGATGCATTACTCCTTTACTGAATACATCGTTACCAAATGAACCACCATTTACGCTCCCTATAATACCCGGACGTGATTTGGCCTTATATCCTGATGAAAAGCGCAAGTATTTACTACGTTTAGGACGTATTGCATGACGCTTTGTACCATCATTCACCCATTGATATATTTGGTCATCTGTACCAGCCGTCACACTATAATCCCCGCCCGTTTGTGTAATCGTCACATCGAACACGGGCTTATGCACCCATGTGCGTGTGGTACTAGCGAGGTCTCTAAGCGCCAGTGCTGCCGATTTCTGTACCGCCTTCTGCATAGCCTTCTCGTACTCTGCCCCCGTCGGCATTCCCTTAGGTACAATGGCCTTGAGCTTAAACGATGGCATCAGCATCAATCCATACTGCTACTTCGGCTTTCTCAGCAAGGACGGAACTGAAGCGATCCAGTGAATTGCGCGCCCCTACCAATGTCTTGTATAGATAGGGTTTACTCTCGCCCCTGTTCTTCTCAGGCCACCAAATAGGGCGTGAGGGGCGATAAATAATCTTCCACAAGAATACCCACTGCCCGTTGACCAACATCCGTAGATAGAAACGCGGCTTGCGCTTGATGTACTTACGCGGGTTCATGGACTAGCTCCGCAATATGCAAATGCTTCACGCCGATGAGAGATGGCGGTTTGCCGCGTGTTTTACGCTCATTGGTGGGCTCCCAATCGCAGCCACAATTGACGCCACTACAGGCCAAATCCGGTGAACGTGGATAGACGCCTACCTCTGCCCACTCAGACTTACGGTAAATTTTGCCATCATATTGCAAGCAATCTACGCAGCCTGCCTTAGCAGGATCACGCTTCCACTTCATTTTCAAATCCGCGCCGCTCACACTTTGCGCCAATAAGACAATGCGCTCATAACCATTCGCCCATGTATCAGCGCGGTTAAGAAGCGGCTCAAGTGCGCCGCCTTTAGCTTGGGTGTTCTCCTCAATGGCATCGGCAAAACCTGTTAAATAACTAATCTCAGTGTTAATGGCTAAGTCCAATCTGTCTTGCTCAGCCTCGGTGCGCTCATCCGATAGCACACCACTGAGTTTTGCGCCCTCATCCCATGCTTGATTAAACTCGCGTGTAATGGCTGATACACCGCCATCCACAAAATCAAATTTCGAGAAATCGCCCGCCCAAAAACCCCGTGTCAACCTGCGAAGTGAACTGCGATAAGTGTCATAAGTTTTGATGCGCTTCTCAGTACCCGGCTTAGGTTCTACTTCCGGCTTACCACTGTCCTCCACATCACCTGTTTGGTTATCTGCCGGATCATCGGGATTGTCGTCACTGTCCAAAGGCGCGTTATTGGATATGAGCACCTCACCGTCTAAGATACCCTGTGCAATCGCCAGTAGTCGCACTTCTTGCGCATTAATCGCACCCATGTTGAAATACACTTGATGCGTGTCGGCTTGCACCTTATGCAAGTCGGCTTCGGATTTATCTTGCTCATCATCCGTGAAATCAAACTCAAACGTCACGCTCTCCGGCAAGGCCGCCCGTAACAAGCCCTCCACCATTTGAATATCGTTACCGATACCCCTGCCCCGCGCCTTCATATTCTGCACAGTAGCATCAGCCTTAGTCGCGCCGCTAGACGTGGCAGGCCAAAACTCACGGGCATCCACGCCAAAGGCAAAGGCTAAGATATAGGCGTACAAATCAGCGTCGTCTCGGAATACGAAGCCATCAGGAATGCTCGCCAAATCTTGCATCATGAGCTTAATTTCGCTGCCCTTTTCCATGTTGGGCGAAACGAGAAATGGAATGTCTTTATAGACTACAAAACCCTTGGCATCGGCATTGGTTTCATTTTGTACCAGCGCGTCCTTGAGTTGTTTAGGCGTCACGCCGGAAGCCGCGCCAATAGCACGAGTGAAGCGCCCGCCCACCTTCTCGTCCAAGAAGATTTGCATATTTTTGAATACGCGCGTCATACGTAGCACTCTTGAAGTGGCACAAAAGCCGATGCCCCGCGCCAACTCATTCGGTTGCGGATTATCGGATGTAAACACCACCCGCGAACGGTGTAGCTTGCGTATGGCATGGGTGATGGGATTGGTATACCACACCGGAAACTCAGGGTCGTAACTACGCCAGCATTGCCGGCTATCCAAGTGGGCAAAGCCGAGTACAGGCCGTTTACCTGCGTCACTCATGGGGTTGCCCGCGCGCCACAGTTCCACAAATGCGCCGTTGTCGCTGGTGTGCAAGTCACTGACTACTTTCTGAATAAGGCCAATCAAGTTATCACCTAAGCCGGGTTTAGTCAGTAGTTCAGAGGCGTATTTCTTGGCGCGTGGCGGACCATTGAGTGAGTAGTTTAAGCCACTGATGCGGGTCGCCATGCTGTAGACAGCACTGGCCAGCATCGGCTCAGAACGTGAAAACTTTTGAAGGAAAACATCTCTCCAGTGGGGATAGATCACATTGTACTGCGGTTCTTCGTCCAACTGCGTGCCCATCGTCACCCAAAAGATACCCGCACCACCTGTCACGTCAGAAGTAGGCGCAAAGGGCGCATTATCAGCGCGCGATTGGACGCTATAGCGTTCAGGTGTTGTGGCGCGTAGGGCTGTTAGGTCTGGACTATCACTCACGAGATATAGTTCCTATTAAAAGGCATAAGCGAAACAACGATCTGTACACATGCTCAAGGCCACACAAGCATCTATTTTCTTATCAGTCTGCCGTTTTACTATTCTGAGTTTGCTATCGTGCTTATCAATTTCAGCCGCCGCGTTACCAATGTGCTCGATTAATTCCGGCTCGCCTTGATGGTGTACAGCCTTGCCGCGTATCATATCATATAATCGCTTGTCTGCAATCAAGCGATCATTGTTTTGCGAGAATACCCGCGTGTTCACAAACTCTTCATTACGAATGCGTTGCATCATGGAAATAAGTTGATGACTATCGAAAGCGATTTCAATCACATTGTATTGATTGATTAGCCGCCGTAGTTCTGCCTCCGGTTCACCATAATCAATTGCGCCACCTTTAGGCGGTGTCCATATCTTGCAATAATGCACATAGATATGTTCATCCCTGCGACTGACGGCTACAATGGCGAAACAATCGCTTGTAGTGGCCGCATCCACGCCGATAATCAATGGTTCGTCCTTCTCAAGCGTATAAACCGCCTTGCAAGCCGTCCACCATTCGATTGGCAAAAAGGCTGCTACTGCATCCGCCCACTGGTTTCTATGAATGCGCTGGAACTCACTCGGCACAAGCTGCGCCTCTTCGCTGGCGTAATATTCAGGGTGTTCCACCTGCCAAGGCATATAGTGACGAGTACACCAATAACCTATAGTATTTTGATTTGTAAACAATTCAGGAATAATGTCGTGCGCTTTGCCCGACTTGATAATACTATTATAAAGCCGTTCCAAAATAAGGCTTTCACCAATAAACCCTGCGTAGCTCTCAATAAACTTAAACGCCTTGCCAGCACGGGAGGGGGATAATGCCGCCTCAGACCATAACATTTCAGGTCTATTGCCCATCGCGCCCCATGCCTCAGTCCAAAATAATCCAGTGGGGTTCATACCCGCCTCACCTTTAGGGTCTACTGGAATACTCTCGATTTTTGTTCCATTATCCAAATAAATGGTATATCGAACAATCCGAGCATGAGACACTAAGCGCGGGTTGTGATTAATCGCATAACGAATTGCTTCCATCATGCGGTTATCGCTTTGCTTCTGATCGTTTCCAATTATATAAATTGCACCATTGGGCACTTGTAATGCTTGCCACAAAGCAACCGACGCGCCTATTGTCGTTTTACCTGATTTCTTCGGTGCGCTGTATAACCAAGTTGAATAATCATAATTGCCGTTTGTTTTATGGGACATTGCATGAAGTACATCGGCTTGTTCGGGATGCAAAATTAACGGCTTGCCTGTTTCAGGGATAACCATTTCGCGCTGTATGAATTCGGCTACATCGTCACCTTCGTATGGACGTGGCGAGAAACGGCTTATGAGCCGCTTGGCTTTATCCGTCTGAAGCTGACGATATGCCTGCGGTGATAAATAGCTCTTGAGCGACATCGTATCCTAATTCTTCTTCAACCTGATCTTGTCTTACTTTGCCGTCACGAATAAGCGCGATAATCTCACTTCGCCAGTCTTCAACCTTGATAGTGTTAGTGAGGTCATAATACTTGGCGAGTGTTTGAAGCGCAGCTAAACGATCATGCATCTCTATTTCAGTTTCGATGATTTCTTTTTCAGTCCCATCTTTTTCGGTGATCGTTGTTACTTTTGTTTTGAAGCGTTTGATGAGATGTGACTTGCCACGCCGAATCGCTTCGGATACATCTAATGCGCCCATTGAGTTCATAGCATCAGATATATCGTCACGGGCTATATCGGTTAGTTGGCTCAATACTTCATTAGCGGGCATTGCCAGCGCATCAAGGCGTTCGCCTATCGCGCGTGAGATGTTGGGTTTTCTGAGGTTTTCACTGGCTACCGAGGCAAGGGTATAATTCTCACCTTTATAACCAGCACGTCGCGCGGCTTCTGTCCCATTGAGACAGATGATATATTCATCAACAAAACGCGCCTGTTTACCTGTTAATCTCTCCATGTCGCGTGGTTTTTAGAAACTCCGTAACTCGATTAAAATACTCAATAGCCATCTGTTCGCCATATTGTTCAATGAGCCATATCATTGCGTCTCTATGTTTCTTTACATTATTGCATCCATTTTCCCCTGAACAAAGTGGAACAATATTGGATGGTACATTACCGGGATTGCCAGATACTTCACTACTCAAGGGTATCCAATGATCCATAGCAATAACGAGATCGCTTGATGGCATTCTACCACAAATCGCGCATTTGCCATCAAAATAATCAAGCGCGTACTGCCAGTCTCTTTTCGTAAAATCATTTGGCAGTTTCAATTTACGGGCTTTGCGGCGCTGTTCACTTATTCGATTATTTGACCGTTTATTATCGGGGTTACGGGTGTTCCAATCACGTTTGGTCTGTCTTATTTTATGGATATTCTTTTTAGTGTAATCGTGTTGACGTTCACGAACATGAGTTATATTTTCTCGCTCCCACTTCGCAGCACGTAATCGGTTACACATGTGGCAATAGCTATCAACACCGAACTTTTTACTTTTATTACGTGGAAAATATTCGGGGGTTGCGGGATACGGTTGTTTACATTGAGCGCAAGGTTTATACTGTATGACAGACATGAAACCAGACCTTTCGTGTCTAAATCGCCCACGCTATTCGCGTAATGTGGGCGATACATTTTATCCTCTAATTATAGCACAAAATAGCTACCCATTACCGATACAACCCGCTCAACGTCAGCATCTGATACTGCACCACCGCCGTGGCCGTCTCTTGCAGCACCTTAATGGTATCCCCCGGCTTGCCTGTGAACAAAAAAGGCGGGTCGGTATTGCGGATCACGAAGCCCACATCATTGCCACTGACCACGGGTGTACTACCATCCAACGTAACACGACAATTTTGCGTAAGCGTTTGCAAGTAGCAGCCTTGCTCATTGAGGCCAAAGGTGATAATCAAAACGCTGGCCACGAGTTTGCGCTGTTGAGTACCAGATACAATCCACAGCGCCGGGAGGGCAAAAACAGTATCCATTACGAACCTACTTTCCTAAAACATTTGACATGAAAGATGCTCGTATTATACAGGTTGTCTGAAATATCATCCCAAAAGGCGATCAACTCATAATTGCCTTGATCTTCTACGAGCCAATAATCGCCTCGTGTCGGTGTTTCAAATACCCGTGCTACCACGTAATTTGGATGGGCATCCATCCATGCATAAAAATCAGTGGGTTGCCCGATCTGGCAAGCCCGCCCATTGTAAATAGCGATCAGCACCTTAAAGATCAGCCATGCAAGTTTCAAAAACTGCGCCTTTATGTTATAATAAATATATCGAAAAAGGTTCACCCACACGCTGAACACGTTGGGTGAATGAGCCATAAGGACTAATCTCATGACTACCTCAGAGTATACACCAATTTTTACCGATAACGAACTAAATACTGAAGAATGGCGTGCCATTCAGAATTATCCTTATTATCAAGTAAGTAATTTGGGTAGAGTTCGATGTTTCAAAAAAGGAGGACGAAAAAGGATAATAGTTGAAACACCAAAAATATTAAAGCCAAGAGCGCATATTACGAATGGAAGATTATACGTTCAACTTTACAATGAAAAAGGGGCTAAAACATTCAGAATTGCAACATTAGTGCTAACTGCTTTTATTGGTTTATGCCCTAGTGGTATGGAAGCCTGTCATGGTGAAAATGGACATACAGACAATAGGCTAAGTAATTTACGGTGGGATACGCATGCAAACAATATGGTTGATGCTGTAAATAGGGGTGAAATGTCACATGGTGAAAACCATTTAAGCGCAAAATTAACCGATGCTCAAGTTGTTGAAATAAGAACACGATTCAATAATGGCGAACGTGGCACTGATTTAGCAGTGGCTTATCAAGTTGGCAAATCAGCTATACAAGGTATTGTTTACGGAAAATCACGAAAACATGCAGGTGGCATTATACAAACTAATTATCGTCACATATTTAAGAAACGTTAAAAGCATCGAGACCACTATATTCCCCACTCGTCCCCCGTGCCCAACACAGCGCGTTATCAAAACTCACGAGTGGACTAGTCGCAAAATTGCCCACGTTCTTATTGACATTAGCGCTCATAGTCAAAGCGCCACCCACCGCAAGGTTGTTATAAAACACCCGCATCTGCGTGCCACTCCGCATCACTCGCAAGGGGGCATTAGCCACATAGGTCACTGCCGTCGCTGCCAGTTTGTTGGTATACACACCTGCCACGCACTCATCCACCAGCACATTCCCCGCTCCATCCAAATAAGCGATAATGAAATTGGCAGGTGCAGCCGTGTTATCCAAGTTACAAACAATGCCGCCTTGCACCCCACCTGTGGCTGAAGGCAACGTAATCCCCACCTCATACCACACATCAGCGCTTGAAACTAACACGCTTGAAAACAAATCGGCTAAGGTGAGCGCTTTACAGGTCACATTATCCAAACTACCTGTGAAGCCCGCCCCTACAAAGACAAGTGATGTGCCGCCTGCACGATTGGTTTCAGTATAAGTCGCATTAGCGGCATGAGTAGGCATATTCGTACCCCCCACCCGTATGCGAACCGTGCCCCCTACAAAGCCACTTAGATCATACACCGTTTGATACCACACGCCTAAAGTGAGTGGCGCTACTATAGCAGTAAGGTTAGAAGATGCTGCTGCTGCTGTGGCTAGTCCTGCGGCAATCGCCCAACCCGCGCCTTTGGTCCAATCCGTATCAGTGGCAAAACTACCATTCACCACCACATCAGCACCCTGTGCAGGTGTGCCAACAGCTTTATTGGTCACAATCGCCCACTTACCGACTGAGAAGTTCCAAACAAGCGGAACCAAAACTTGTGCATCTGGTCCAACAGCCTCGCTGCTGCCGAGTGCGCCATTGGCGCGGGTGAAGGTATCATAGGCGAGGGGTTGCAAAATATATAAAGTGATTGGACTGCGAATGTTGGGTGTCGTGAATACGGATAGAACCTTACCGGAAAGGTTCGGGAATAAGCCCGCATTGCTATTCACAGCAGTAGGCCATAACAATTCCCAATTGGTATATATGCCGCCTTTTACCAATAACCATGCACCTGCTGTACGAAGTATCGTGCTCAGATCATAATTTGTGGCCGTGACTAAAACTGGAGCAACCAGAATAGGCGTAGCCGCATCATAAGCAAAAACCCCACCTGTACGTGAGTAAATACCATTGGCTGCCGGGACAGATATTTGATCGGTGTCCCAACCGAACAAAATATCTTCAATAGTCGAATAATTAATCCGTGTAAACAATGCCAATCCCGGTAAACGGGTCATCTGTGGATACCAGATGCCGGGATTGCCATTAGTTACTCCACCTGTTGAAAATGAAGCGGTATTATTGGTAACGGCTAACTTAAGATTAGTATCCACCACCGTCCGTATTTGCCCCGTGCCATCGGCGGGTGTGCCATTGACGCTGCCTGCAGCGCGTGGGGTTGTGAATTGATCGAGCAAGCGCCAACGGTTGCTACTGCCCCCACCCTGCCCAAAGACACGTCCAAAGCGGTTGCCAAACAGTTGACCAAATACCGGAAAAGACATTGTTGTAATCCCAAATAAAAAAGGTCGTACTCTTGAATAAGAATACGACCTAATGGACATTTCTGCAACGGCTCAACTGTTAATCACTAGGCGCGTCTTGCTCCATCACCAATAAGTCAGGGTGGTTATCCGCCAAGGTCTGGTAGGGATTATCCCCCGCTTGAATGTTCTTGAAGCTAAGTGTCCCTCCTGCCAACAGATGATAAACCCGTGCATAACCCTGTCGGTGTTGGGTGGGTATCCATTCCGTGTCGATATAGAATGTGAGGCCATTTGGATCGCGTTCCATCCGAATGAACACTTCCTGCAAGGCTCGTAGTTGCATCAGAAATCCAACTTCATCTGATAGCTATGCACCACCTTTTGAGCAGTCACTTGTGCTTGCTGCCATTTGGGAAGCATGGCCTGAGCCATATGACATTCATCCGTCCATGACGAATAGCGCCGGAGTTCCTTCCAATAGGCTATCGCAGCCGTGGCCTGATTGCATACCCCTACTGCCCCATCGAAATCCTCTGGCACAATGGGCACGATCTCGAACTCGTACTTACTCTTTGTTGCCATTTTCTCTACTCCTCTACTAATGATCCGTTACCGATTTTATTCACCCCGCCTACGCCCTGTAGCGCTGCGGCGGCTTGCTGGCAATCGAAACTTGTAAGTACTGGCGTGTTCGTTTGCCAATTCATCACAACTGCGTTTTCAATAGGATCATGAATACTAATGAGATATTCCCCATGTTTCGCGAATGGCTTCAACGCCTTGACTAGCCCCTTCACGGTGGCCTGTTCATGCTGAAGCTGGTCGCGGAGGACTTCTGTGTCCTTGTCAAGTTCCTTAAACAGCGCTTCGAGTGCGCTCCCCCATGTTGGGAACGGGCCGTCATAGCCATTGATCTTCTCGGTTGAATATTCAGGTATCCACTGCGCGACTGACGAGTAGTACCATCCCGCCTCTGTTTTAGTTTGCGCTGCAAGGGCTTGTTTGCGAACTTCTTTTCCTTTGGCAGTAAGCCACCATGAATTGAAACCAGTTTGATAGACTAATCCTCTCGTTGCAAGGCTGTCGAGTTCTTTTCCAAAATGTTGATACCCGTTGTTTGGTTGCGTTGTTAAATCGCACCATTCCAATGTTTCTAACTCTTTTGCCGTTAGTTCGCCCCCACCGTCCACAGGGGCGCTGGCAGCGGCGGGTGCTATGGGTTGCCATGTGACGGTGAACTGTTTGTCAGGTTCAACATTTACACATGTAAACCAAGGATATGTGACATCAAAAACGTTACCCTTTCGAGGAACAATGTTATTCACTAAATAGCGCTTTTCGCCGTCGAAGTCTTTTAAAACTTCCTCTACAATGCAGCGTCCCGCCTTCACATCCTCCGCAACCGTAGGCCAATCCCCCGCCGTGACGGTGGCGGGCTTCGCGCCGTCCGGTGCACTGGCTTGCGTGGCTGCGAGGACTTGCTTGCCGAGTGTGGTTATTTTACCTTCATTGTCCACGTAGCCACTCGCCTGAAGCGGAGTGAACATTCTGTATCTCATAAGTCCAGTTTCAGAGTATTCCTTCAGCGCTTCCAAATCCTTCTCAGTCAACGGTGCACTGTTCGCGGGTTGCGGGTTGTCGGTGGTCATGTTCATTTCCTCATTCATGATTGATACTCCTTTAGTTTATAACCTTGTTCATATAACCCCTGTCGTAATTGTTCCCGCCGTTCTTGCATATCATCAGTGAGGGGTATAACAGGCACATCGAAGCGCTCAGCCAGTTCTAAATGGGCATACTGCCAATGGTAATTAATCCATGCTTGAACCATTTGATTGTCCAATTTCCGCACGTTCCCTATCGATGCCAAAAAAGCATCCTCAATGGTCTGGTAGGGATAAATCGAGTGGTAATAAACCATCACGGTATCCGGTGTCAGTGGGTACTCGGTCAAGCTGTCAGTGGGCTGCTCCCCTGCTGAGAATTGTGCGGCAATCCACCCGTCTATTCCCACCTGTATGACTTTTCGCATTTGCTCTCGTATCTTAGTCTGTAACACCAACGCCCCCTTTGAACTTCAACTGTACCAACTTACCCTCAACCTCGCCTAACATACGATGCTTCAAACAGCGCACCGCGATTGTGCCGGATGGAAATTCGATCATCGGGTCTTTAATGCCCTGCTTCACAAGATTGTCGTGGTTATAAAGCGAGAGCATCACATCGGCATTTTCCTCAATGCGCCCGCTACCCTTGCCATCATGCAGGGTTGGCATCCGGCTCTTACGATCATCCAACGACCTGCCCACCTGTGAAGTGAACAGCACCATTAATCCCATCCGTGCCAACTCTTGAGCACAATCCGCCGCCTCGCTCACAGTGTTGAAAATACTGTCATTAGCCGATGATTTGACGTTGGAAAGACTATCCAACACAATCCACTCAATGCCGATTTCATTCATGGCTTCACGCGCCGTTTTGAGGATTTCGTTAGCGGTGGGATTCTGGCACTCAATCACCTTACACTGCTGCTCTTGGAGGAGCGCGTTGGTGCTGAATACCAACCCTGCTTGGTTGGGTTCTAGTCGCCCTTGGCGCATCAGGTGTTTGGGGATTTGGGTACGATAGGCTACGATCTGGTTCCACCAATCGCGTGCCCGCATTTCGGTGGGGATGACTAAACCCTTGGCTTGGTTGATGAGGTTAGAAGTAATCGAGCCGATGAAGGTGGTTTTACCCATGCCTGTTTCAGCCAGCACTCCGCACATCATGCCCCGATCTAACCCGCCCACCAGTTCATCAAATTTGGTCATACCCGACTTGAAACCCTTGACGATACCCGGCGTTTTGAGATTGTCCCTAACCCATTGCTCATACTCAACAGATACTTGCTCAAAGGTGATGACGCTGCCCTTATTCGGGCGTAGATGGTTAATCTCGGCTTGCAACAAATCCAACGCTTGGTCTAAGCTGCTGCCATCGCCATTCTTACGCAGGTTCATGAGTTCCCTTCCCACTTTCACCAGATCGGTTACATCGGCTGGTTTTTCGGGAAGATCATATACCCTTACGTGTGAGAGTGCATCAAAGGCGGTTAGGATATTGTCATGGTGCAATTTGCAGAAGTCTGCTAGATCGCCCTTGTCGGTCAGCATCAAATCAATGATGGTGTAACCAATGCCCACTGACTTAAAGGCTTCACTAAATTTCTTAACGGCGTTCTTGCCCGTCTCATCACAATCCATCGCAAGCCGCACGTTGCCTTTCCATGCTTTCTTAAGCTGCGTCAACATGTCCTGTGTGGGGTTCTGGTTCTCACCGCCCGGCATACAAAAGGCGGGCAGCCCAAAGTGCTGTGCCACAATGGTCGAGGGTTCGCCGTTGCACAGGATGAGCGATTGCTTACCTGCCAGTTGGATAGCACGGGTGAGGCCATACCAGCAAGTTTGGAAGCCCGTGATGCTCTTAAAAGTTGGCTTTAAACCATCCGTGAAACGGTAGCGCTCGCCGCCTGCTGTCGGGAATTTGAAGCAGGGGCGTTGGTCGAAGTAGGTATGCACTTCCCAATGGGCATCACTGAACACCTTTTCCGGCACACCCTTCAGCAGGGCATACTCGGCGAGGGTGGCGTAAGAACGTTTGGAGTTTTCGACCTGCTCACGTTTAGGGGTATCGATATTCAGCAGCTTCGCCAATTCATACAGACTGCCCTGCTCGCCCGTCACGAAGTCGTGATATGCGCCGTGTTCATCATCCTCAATCACCACACTAAAAGCATGAGAGTTCGAGCCGGGGCGAAGGGGTGAGTTGGCAGTATACTTAGGCGCTTTACCTTGCAATTCAAATCGTTCTAAATACTGGAGGACTTTGGTAGCAGTACTCATGTGATGATTTCCTTAATCCCGGCGAGTTCAGGAATATCTGACCACGAACGAGGTTGGGTGGCTTTAAGAGCCGCTTCACGAAAGTCATAGAACCAGCGCTGAACGACTACAGGGGTGGTTGGTTTGTCTGTAAGGTTCTTATCCTTCATGCGGGTTTCCATGTAAGGTGCAAATTTCTTTAACTCATCAACTGTTGCAGGTGGTTCAAATTGGCACATCTTCCATTGACCTCTAGTCTTAGTGCTGCCAAAGATCATGCCTCGCATACAAACAATTGTGCCATTGGCTTTGGTGTCCCAAACCTCTGCAATGGCATCGTACTGTGCATCTAATTCGGATTTGGGTACTTTGACGTCAGTCGAAGTAATTGGTTCTGGATCTATACTCTCTGGTTTACTCTGTACTCTCTTTGTGTGTTGATTTTCAACTACTTGATTTTCAACTTGTTGAAATTCGATAAGTTGTGAGGTTTCAAAAATCTGATAAACCCACTTAGAAAAGCGTCCATCGCCCTTCTCTTTTTCGAGTTTCATGTATCCTGCTTGGCGTAGTTCACGTAGTATTTTGTATGCTTTGTATCGAGTGCTGCGCTTAGAAATATCCTTGATATTCACTTCCCAACTATCTGACTTACTCAGGAGATAAGTCAACATTCCAAGCGCCTCGTATGACAAGGCGGTGTCCTGTGCTGTTGCCCTTGCCATTGAGAAGTACGGACGATCTTTGGAATGCGGTACACGAACAATACGAATAGGTTTATCGTCTGTCATTATTAATTCTCCAATTTGTCGTGAAATTTAGCATGGCAATTGGCACACAGAACGATCAAATCTCCGTATTGTTCATTGCCTCGATTTTCATAAGTTCGATGATGTACGTGTAACTCACCCTTAGCTGAACATAATTGACAGCTAAAATGCGCGCGCTTTAACATTTGTTTGCGAATGTCTTTCCAGTGGTCAGTTTCGAGGTAATCCCGATATGGCATAGCTCGTAGATCAGCAACACGTTGATTAAATGCATCAGTTCGTTTTTGGTATTCTATTTTCCATTGTTCACTGACTTGACTTTCTTTAGACTTGCATTCATCGCATTTATGCGCCCAACTATGTGTACCAATAGCATTCTTATAAGCATTGCGACTATCAAATACCTTATTCTCAATCTTGCCGCATGTATGGCAGGGTGTGGGGATTACTGCGCCACCAATAATCTGACGCGCATATGAAATTGGCATACGGTAGAACTCTGATAATACAGTAGTGGGTATCGCATCAAATTCCCAATAAACAGACCATGCTAACGCATCAGCTTCATCACGCGTCGGAGCATTACTAAGCAACTCAAGAACCTTTTTGGGTAATGCTTCTTTTGCTGTCTGAAGCTGTTGTTTCAAGTCTTCAATCTCTTGCAATGCGTCAGATAACACTTCATTCGAAACTAAGATGTAATCCTTGCTATCTATCATTTCTTTAAATCTCCATGCGTCAATCGCCATTTTGTAATGTGGCTACAGTTACCATTTAATGCCGTTCGCCATCCGATACAATCACACTGAGGTTGCCCCATGACGATGCTTACAATGTGAGGTTCTTCACCGCCCCACACTCTGAAATTTCGTTCGCCAAGCTTCTCAATCGACAGAATGGCACAACGCTTTTTCATACGCTTTAGCTGCTGCTTAATGAGGCGTTGCTCCTCAGTCAGAGGCGCAGGAGGTGCTTGTTTGATCTTCTTTTTCTTTTCTTTCACGAATGTCATTTATGCCTCCAATGACTAGATAATAAAAAACCATGTCTTCCGCCTTTGAATAAGTGGTCGCTTGGCTCTGGTTGGCCTCACTCATTCAACTACGGAAAATATGGTTTTTTCTGACACCAGATGGGGTTTGCGACAACCCGTTACTTACCCTTAGATTATAGCTTAACTTCGTCCTGTTAGATAGTCTGAGATGTTACCCCTTTACGTTTCTTAATGCACTAGCTAAAAACGAATTTTGCGTTAATTTTGGGTAATAGTTTGGTTATGATGGTGACTTATTCAATCGCAGCAAGCGCCGCAGTACCACATGTCGCTTCCCCTGCTCATCTACCACCAGCGCTGTCTGCATAGCATAACTGATAATGCACTTGCCGTTGGGCTTACGAACCGGATCACATTGTAAGCCCTTGAGTTCCGGTGCTGTCAGGCGATCACCGTGATAAGTGTATCTCATGCGAGTATGTCCTTTGCTCGTGCATACGCTGAATTTATAGCCTGCATTACTTGCACCACCTCTGGACTATCACCCGCCTTGTCGGGATGGTACTCATGCGCCAACTCACGGAACTTTTTCTTAGCTCCATCGAGCGTGCCCTCGGCTAAGAGCATCGTGAGCCACTTATCACCTGTTGGCTGATACTGCGGGAAGCCACGTTGGTATTTCGGTTCCGGTGGATCTGCATACCATGTGCGCTTATTACGCTCAAAGGCTTCTTTGAAGTCACGAAATACATCCTCAGTATTTTGTTGATACTGCTTCCGAAAGAACTCCTCAGCACTATCCGGTGGAGGTGGTGCTTTACGTTGGCGCTGCTTAGCCTGCCCTTTCCAGAATGACGCAGGCTCATCAAATCTAGCTATGAAGAATTGACCGGGGAAGGATTTCAACCAACAATCGACATGGTCAAACTTAATCACATTAATCTCAATATATTCAGAGGCCGTTGTCACACCCGATTGGCGGTCATGGTGGATCGCGCCTAATCCCCTGCCATCCCACACATAGATGCGCCCATAGTACAGGGCGTGGATAGCACGAAGCATCTCGAAATGGATGCTCTTATCATCAATGAGTGAGCTATCCACCACGAACAAGATCGGATCATTGTGGGTATCGAATAGGTTCTTGATGCGCTCGGCTTCAATGGGGTGTTTGATGTAGGCGACATGGAATTGGTTACGGTCACTCTTGAAATTGAGCCACGTAAAATCAGCGCTATCATTGCCATAGGTTTCGGCATAGCCTATTTTGTCCATCTTGGAAACGAACCACTGAAAAAAGCTATCCGCCATCGCCCTGCCCCTCTCGTTACTCATCAATCCTCATTATAATCTCAAATGGCGAATTAATCAATAACCTTAGTTATTTAGTCGGGGCGATAGAACCACTTACGCGGCGGCTTGGGTGCTAAAGCAATGCTCCGGCTCTGGTAGCGTCCGGCGTTGACCAAAAAGCCTTGCTTCACCAAGGCCGCGATAAGCGGTTGGATGTTGCCCTTGTCGGTTTCCTTTTTGCCGATGCCTACCGCGATTTCTTTGAGGGTAGGCGCATAGGGGTGCGTCTTGTGGTACTCGCGCACAAAATCCAAAATACGCTGCATGTTGCGCAGCGTCTCGTCTTTTTGCCCGCTCCCGCTGCCCGATGGTCGCCCGCGTCCACGTTTTGTTTGAGTTGTCACAGTAGCCTCTTTTCTTTTAGAGCATTGTAGCACAATTCAAGTTATAGCGAAATGCTTGCATTAAAAAGAAACCTATGCTACAATATCTATGTTGCTTGCGCGTGGTGGCGTGGGCAACAGTCATCCTCATTGAGACAGAGGGGCGGCAATGTCGCGGAAAGCAAACGCGCCGCCCTACTGTAACCACCATTTAACAACTTTGCGGGGTAGTGAAGTAGTAACACGCGGGACTCATAATCCTGAGATCGACTGTGCAATTCAGTCCCCCGCAACATGCACTTACGGCGAGTGGATGTGTCTATCGGGCACTTGAACGTTAGCCGTTGGGAGTGGCAATAGGTCACTCCCTTTTGATTTCTACTTAGCTCTAATGGTTACTTTTTCAGTTTCTATTAACCATTGATAGTCTTGTTTACTGACTTGAATTTCAACCGTATAAATACCGATTGCAGCACTATAAGACTGGATAACCCCCTCGGCGCTTTCAATCGTTTTATGTCCTAGTCGTTCAGTCAACTTACGCGCGGCCTCATCTGCTGACCAACCGCTGCTACTGACTTCCGCCAACCAATCGGATACCAGTCGCTTATCATCGCCTAACCGTAGTGCATCCCGAAAATAGGTGTAAGTTAAATTCTGATTGAGCGCAATTTGTTCCGCGCGGAACACTTCATCGTAGAACTTGGCTACCCGCTTCCAATTACGAACCGTCGATTGATTTTGCCCAATGTCGCGTGCAAAACTTTCAGCAGTGTGTTCACCGTAATAGGTTTCAATCGCCAGCGCAGTATCCCCAACCAGCCATCGTAATCTATCCATTTCTTCAACCGCATCGCGGCAATTATTACAAAGTTCTTCATATGACCACTGTTTAGGTTGCCCTGCTGTTGCTGTATTCATTATTCCCACCCTTCTATTAATGCTTTCCATTTCGCAATTGCTTTGTACTCATCTTTTCCAACCAACACTACTTTTTCATCAGGATAAAATTTCGCCATCTTCTTTAATTTAGATTTGCTTTTAGCATCCATCCATCCTTTCACTTCATGCCATTCATATGTACCATCGGAGTTATAAACTTTGAAATCTGGTAAGTAAGACGTACTTCCGCGATACTCACCATGAAATATAAAAGTTTGTGGCTCAAACTCCCACTTATCAATTTCGCCCTGTTTGATTAAAAAATTGAGGTATCGAGCGTAGTTGGCTTCCCATGCTGATCTAAAAAATATATTGTCTAAGTCGGCACGTTTTCCACTTTTGGTACGACTGTATGGGTTGCTTTGGTTTAGCGCGGTGTTGGTTGTTCCGTATTTTTCAATCAATGTTGCATTTCGTTTCATAGCGATAACCTCATATTCAAGCGGGGTCATATTAACCCATTGTTCTTTTACTCGTTCACTCATTTTCTTTTTGAAATCATCCGACTGCTTTTTACCCAACATGCCTTTCGGATGTCCGTTCTCTGCAATACTCTTTTTGGTATAGTTACCTGTGTAAGTTTTCCGTTCTGGACTCATGCCCCGACTTGGTTTTGTAAGCCCCATTTTACGCGCTATTCTTGAAATAAGTTGTTTAGAACGTCCCAGCCGTGCTGCTAATTCATCCAAGTTAAACTCATCCAAATAAGTATCCTCATGGCTTAAATACCAATTTTGAATAGTGTCTTTTTCATATTCGGTTATAGATGGATTTTTACAAGTGATACCCAAAGTGTAATAGCGCCCTCGAACTGCATTAGTTGAGCGCCCTATCAATTCAGATATTTGTTTGTGAGTATGCGTAAATTGAAGGTCTTTAAGTAATTGATCTTCTAGCGTTGTCCAACGCGAGGATGTACAATTCTTCATGAGGTGTGCAACTTCCTTTGCATACAGCCGTTGGCAGTTTGCACCTGCGCGAACGGCACTTCTTATGCCCTTTATTATAGCACTTTTCAGAACTATTGAAAACGTTAATTTGTCAATAACTCAATTTATTGATATAATAGGATTATTCGCAAGAGTATAGGAGTAACTAGATGATACCATTGAACGTCTTAGAAGTGCTGGCTAGTATCCGTGAAGGTGGCATGACCAACATGCTAGACCGCCAAGGAGTGATTGCAATTGCTGATGTGATGGATGAGGGCGCAGCCGATTGGTTGCGCGACAATAAACACTTGTACATGGAAGCGCTCAATGTGATGGGCGCACGAGTGAATGGGAGTAAGGAAGAATGAGCCAAAAAGAACTTCACAGGTTTTTGAAGTGGCTTAAGTGGGATTTATTCACTAAGGTTCAACATGTTCCTTATGATCCACCCCGTGTTAAAAATGAGCCGTATTGGGTTACAAAGATACATCACCAAAAACAATACGACTTCCGAACTGGAAAACGAAACGATGGCAATAGTGATATATGGGAGCAAGAATAATGTCTCAAACTCTTACTGTCAGTGATGCCACTATCGGCAACCGTACCCTATCCGTGACGACCCGCGATTGCGGGGATACACCTGAAATGATGGAGGAATTAACCTATCGTACCATTAAAGCATGGCTATGGATCGTGAGCCAACTGGAACAGGGTATCTATACCCTCCCCCTAACAGCCGAAGGCGATGCTTTGGGCAGTGTCGAAATGCGGCTCTCGAATGAATTCATCGATCACGATGCACCTATGTTTGATGAGGTCGAAGGTGATGCACGGGTGACGGTGTGGGACACTTTTAAATCCCAATCGCGTATCGGCTTTCACTTGAATAGCAGCGATATTCCCCAAGTGGCAGTGGATACATGGTTAGCGAATCATAAAGCGATTGATCGTATCCTTGCAGAGCAATCCCAGAACACCCCCAAAACCGCGCCACAAGCCCATTCTAGCGCTTCTACACCTTCAACAGGTACTAGCACCCCGTCAGTCGCAAATGGCGCGTCTAATGACGGTGTAGCCCCCCTGCTCACCAAAAAGGAAGCCCTCGCCAAGTTGCAACCGGGCAGCCCCTTCCGCATGAAGGTTGTGCAAATTGAAAAGCATTCCAAAGACGGGGCGGACTTCTATGAGTTCTTTGAGCCCTGGGGCGGCAAAGCCGGACAATACTCAGCCACATCGGTATTCGTAGATAATGAAATCGCGGTCAACAACGGCTTGATTGCTTACCTGGATACGTTAGGGGTTAAGTTGGGTCAAGCTCTGACGGGCAATTGGATCGTGAATGCTGCTGTCGGCAAGCCTAAAACCAAGACCATCAAGGGCGAGAAAAAGACGTTCACGAATATCTATGTGAACTCTTTTGAAGGGCAACCGCAACCCACGAACTAGCCCTACCCCACCCGCAAGCCGCTCGGCACACGGGCGGCTTTATTTGACAACCTCGCACACGCGCGATACACTATGCACACCATATGCATAATGCAGAGTAGGAGTAACGATCATGGCACGGAAACAAGTTAAGTTCTGGCTCGACAAAAGCAAGTCCGATGATCTACAGACGGAAGCACTCATTGACGATCTAAAACGTGAGCGCCTCTTTAGCCGTGCTGTGCGTGAAGGCTTGCAGATGTGGGTAGCAGCGCAGCAGGGTAACACACCTAGTGTTAGTACCTCAACGGGCAACGGTGGGGCAGGGCAGTTAGATGAGATTAAAGCCATGCTCGAATTGCTTGTGACGAACGCTAAAGCCAACGGCGGCTACACTATGCAATCGCTACAGCCGACTACGGGCAAGCAGATCGCCGCGCCACAATTCACAATGCCTGTGTTTGATGAGCTAGACGACGCGCCGACTGTGATGATTAAGAAGAATACGCAAGTCGATGCGGGGTTGAATTTTATGGCGAGCATCGGCGGCATCCAATAGTGTGGTGGCGCGTATATTTATATTGGAAGATGGGCATCGGCTTAACCTACAGAATGTGCTATAATTAAGTATCAAAAAAACCCGTTCGCGGTAGTGGAATACCCAACGGGTGTATGACTAAACAGGAGTCACACCTCATGCGTAAGTATACCCCCGAAGATCAAATAACCCTATTCTGGTCACATGTCAATAAAGACGGTTCTATACCCTCGCATTGTCCAGAGTTGGGTCAGTGCTGGGAATGGACTGCTGGACATAATAAAGGCTATGGTGTAGCAAGATATAAAAAGGAAACTTTATCACATCGTATATCATGGATGATTGCTCATGGGGATATACCTAATGACTTGTTTGTGCTTCACAAATGTGATAATCCCACTTGTATAAATCCAGATCATTTATTTTTAGGAACTCATCAAGATAATAATGATGATATGCGTAAGAAAGGAAGAGGTAAGTATCCCGGAAAGAAATTCTATGAACGTAAATTAACTGAAGCCCAAACATTTGAAATTGTCGAACGTTATTTAGCAGGTGGTATTTATCAACGTGAATTAGCTGCTGAATATAGAGTTGCTCAATCCGTAATCAGTGAAAGAATTACAGCCTATAAAGAAAAGCAGAATATTAAAACGACAAACGATAGGCCAGCACCTAAGATGAAAATCATTATCGAATTTCTCAAAGAACATCCTGAACATATGGAAACAAAGAGTCGGATATTGGCTGATGTAATCTGTGTATCTCACACGCTGATAAATGAAGCAAAACGGCGTATTCTACAGAATAGTTAACTCCATGCATTGACATAACCTGCGTTATACATTAAACTAAAGATAGTTAGTTATTCAATGAGGAGCAAAGATACATGACCACCAAACGAACCACCCGCTACATTCCGATTACACCGCTAAACTTCCATTCCGAAATCCGCGTAGACACCAGCAACAGCGAAGTATCCCTATCCGTTTACAACTGTGACATTAACCACATTGACTTGCTGATTATGCAGTTGCAAGCGCTCAAGGCCGAACACAACAAAGCAGTTGAGGAAGCGTCCGAAGAAACCTCACAGATGACAGCAGTTTTGGGCAAGAAACCCGATCCTGCGGAATGGTACGGCAAGGCGCTGACGAAGAATGCTAGCAAAGCCGGAGCGAACATCCACGCATTCCACGAAGAAATGAAAGTTAAACCTGAACCGGCGCAACTACTCACCCCCAAGCCGCCGATGCCACAACCTAAATTCGGCCAGAACATCATTAACGTGAAAGGTGTAGCTACCAAGCAACGCAAGAACTACGGTGGCACAAAAAACCCTGACATGAATGCCGACATTTACAAAGGTATATGGATACGCATATATGGTATTTCAGAACAACGCCAGCGTTGGGACGCGGTCAACAAGCGCAGTGTGTATTACTACGAAGCTTATGATCGTACTTTCAAAATGGGCGACACGGTTGAATATGGCTCATACAATTTTGCCTATACGGGCAAGATTGTAGCCATCGGTGAAAAAACAGTCAAGATTGAACACAGCTATGGTGGCAAGGTTACTCAACTTGATCTGCACACTTTTATTTACCGCAATTGGGATTTAGACCTGAAGAAAATCGCCGAAGATTATCAAAATTGGAGCATGACATCATGACTGAACAACATCTTTGTAAAGACTGCGGACGCGAAATGGAACTCATCCAGCAGGAAATGCTTACCATGCCACCTATTGACATTGTGACCTGCAAAAATCGAAGCTGCTCATTATGGAGCATTACATTATCAGTCGCGCAATATGCAAACCTCACCGATGCCGAGTGGAGCGAGTACCGCTTAAGCGTGGCACGGCTCAAGAAAACTTTGCACATGGAGGATCAATAATTATGTATCAATACCCCTATCCAATGAACGTGATTTTTTCACATGTTCAAGATGGCTTGGCACACCTTGACGAAAAGAGCGAGTTCTATGATCCACAAAAAGCACTTCGTATCATTAGAGCTATCATGCCCATGCTGGCATTTGAAACTATGCAACGCATTAGTGCCGATGCTATAGGTAGTGAGTTTTGGGATGATCTAATGGCACTTATCAATGAGGAGAATAAATAACATGATCACACCCACCAAACGCAACCCACGCGGAGCAGGGCGCAAGCCATCGGGACTGCCGCCACGTGTGCGGCGGAATTTGAATATTCAAAGAGATAAGGACTTTGATGAAAACTTATTCACGGCTCAAAGGCGGATTGCTGAAATTCGAGGGGTTGGAATAAATACAATCACGCAAACCGAAGCGGTGAAACTTGCTGTTCGTTTCTATACCGAAGTCATTACGATTAATGAACTACCAAAATGCCCACGTTGTAATGATACAGGTATCATCGCTATTCTCAATGGTGACGACGATGAAACTTGTGAATGTTGTGGGCAACACATCGATGCAAGTGAGATACCATTCTAGTTATACCTATACCCTCGGAAATGGGGGTATTTTTACCAATCTGAATTGTTGTATTGACAGAACATGGGTTATGCGTTATAGTTGTAATTAGATAGTTCAATAAGTTCAAATGAGGATTTCAAATGACCACCACCACTTTCCAGATCGACCTTCACTTTCAAAAAGTGACCACTGCCGAAGAAATCTTGGGCACACTCTACACCCAGACCAGCACCGCCATTGATGCCCACAACTTGGTTGATGCTTACTGCTACATGTTCATTCCGGTAAGCAAGCGCTCCAAGGTGTTTGCTAAAGTTGAAATAGACGCGCTGACTTCAGATGTGCGGTATTTCGTCAAGCACAACCCTAAGACGGGTAATTACTTGCCAGCGATGGATTATACCCAAGCGATCCGTAGTCTCCGTTCACTTTTAGCATAAGGGGATAGCATAATGTATCAAATATTTCTGAGAACCATGTTAGGTTTAGATTTAGAGCAAACCATTGACGACTTTGAAACCGGACTTAAAATTTTGCGCCATGCCTATGCCAGTGGCAATGTGCAATTCTGGTGGATCAAACGCACCAGTGACAATGTTACTTTAGCGCAATGGATGAAATCGTGATCACATTCTATTTGCAGCACATCACACTAGGGCATTTGTTACCCTATCCCTTCGCCACCAAAGAAGCAGCAGAAGCCCATCGCACCTATCTTGGTGCACAAGACAGATATACTATTTATGAGCAGGTGCAAAAAACAGAAAGTGAAGATGAGCGCGAGGCACGAATTGACAATGAACTTTTTGACGATCAAATCCAAAAGGAATGGGAGAGTTACCATGTCTGATAACAATGAACCCGCGAACAGCGCACCACTGACACCACAAGAGCGCAACATTCTAGAAATGGTTGAGGATGGCTATTCTCTAAACCCTCTGGCAATGCGTAGCGCTTTGATCGAAAAGGGCTTGATTGCTCATAACAGCGAAACCGATGAAACCACACTCACTGAACGCGGAAAGCAAGTCCTCGCTGCCGCGCAAGCCAGCACAGCGGAGGGCGCGAAGTCTGCGGATGACAACGGCGATTTTGTGTCTTACCAAAAGTTTCTCGATATGACATCTGAAGAATTTGCCAAAACGCGCGCCTCCAGCGCGCTACAGGCCGCGGGCGGGGAAGGGGAGACGGAGTGATGGCACTTGAGAATGAATTGACCGAATGGTTACATGGGCACAAGTTGCACCGGATTAAGAATGTTCATGGAAGCGCCCAGCTTGCACTTGAAGCATGGGGGCGCGGTCAATTGTGGTATGGGCATCCGATACGCCTTGGAAAGCACAAGATACACGTTTACGGATGCTACATGCGTGATTGGTCTAAGGTCTATGTTGAATTTACAGATCGTGCTATTTTTGTCGTCAAGCCACCCCGTTAGCGGGCAGCGGCGGGCGGGGAGGGGGGGTAAGTGATGAACAAGTACAACCATAAGTATTTGCGAGATTGGGCAAAGCAACAGGGCATTCCTATGCCTAAACACCTCATGATCGTCCCACTCACAAACGGAGCGGAGGGCGCTTATACCGTTCTTGCTTTTAGTTCTGGTGATGGGTATCAGGAGCGCGTTGATTGCTTGCAAGCCCTACGTCATACAGCAAAGCAACAAGGATTCTATACGAGAGAAGGTTATAAGGATGATTTTTGCACCTCTATAACCATCGACTTTGTAGGTAAACTTGGCGCAGTAAGTAGACTGCATTAGATAGCAAGCCACCCACGACGAGCGGACAGCGGCGGGGGTAGGGGGAGGTTAGACGTATGCGTAAACGATTTAAATTAATCTGGTTGGCATTGGTAGCGCCAATAGATACCGTTGAGGCCAAGAGCAATAAACTACTAAATGCTGTGAATAATATTTATGTTGAAGGTGTTCAGAAGCGATTGGACGCACTCAATGAATCGTCATGGAAATTAACTGGTGTCAGTATTGAACACTATGGAAGCGCTGATATTGATGCGATTGAGTCATTTCTAAGACGTTCACCGGAAATTATCAGAAATCTGATAACCATTATTAAGCAGTGAGGTAAGTACATGACAGTCTACTGCCCAAAATGTGGCAAGCAAGAGCTAACTCCTCTAACTGATCCATTCAAGATAGACGAGGAAGTTGACCAGATACTATTTCAGCAGCTTGAGAAGTGCGACACTTGCGGTCACGAGTGGTTAGATAAGTGGTGGTCTGTCTGGACACCAGAACCGCAAAAGGAACTCCCAAAAATTGTTTGCTTGTGCGGGTCAACGCGCTTTAGTCAAGCCTTCCAAGATGCCAATTTTAACGAAACACTAGCAGGCAACATTGTACTAACAATTGGCTGTGACATGAAATCAGACAATGAATTGTTTAAGAACATGTCAGAGAATGAATTAACCAAAGTCAAAGCGCAGCTAGACAAATTACATTTCGACAAAATTTATCTAGCTAATGAGGTGCTTATTCTAAATGTTGGCGGCTACATTGGGCAATCAACACGCCGCGAATTGGAATATGCGCAAGAACTTGGCAAAGTAATTCGGTATTTAGAGCCGATTAGTCCGCGATAATTGGGCTTATCAAGACAAAGTGGATTAGAAAGGACTAAGAACATGCTAGATGAACCAGCTTACATGCAGCATGAATGCGGCAATTGGATTATTCGGGACAAGACCACAAACGCTATCCTTGATGTTGGCTCTTTCGAGAGCGAAGACGAAGCGCTTGAAGTTCTTGCTCACTTGCCAATTTGGGAGGACGGTTACGTAGTCGTGTGCGATGATTGGCCTGATAATGAGCCACCGAGTGAGCAAAACGGCATTGCATTCTAAATAAGAAATAGCTCTTGAAAACACTTATTTACATGACCTATCAGGAGAGGACAAAATGAAAGCATCAACGCTTGAACAATTGGTTCGTGAGATTATTCCGTTACTTGGTACGACATGGGTAGATAACTACGAGGCAAAACAAGATTGGATAAAAAGAGCGCAAAAAGCATTAACTATTATCATATCGCAACCATCTGTCGAGGAGACATTTGAGCTTATTGCGCCTGATGTGTTTCCAGCCAACACCAGCCAGCCGCTAGTTTGCCACTGTGAAACGTTTGAGGGTGATAATTGGGAGTGTGAACGCTGCGGCGGCGGAAGATTTTAAAGCAGAATTAATGGTGCAAGCTATGGAGGCAAAACATGAAGTGTGAAATCTGTGGGCAAAATAAGTCAGAGTACGACTTTTTCAAACATCGCAATAAGTACGATGCCGAGTTCTTTTTGAACCTTGTGCCAAAAGTGGATACTTGTTGGACATGCGCGGGACCCTATCGCTGTATCATATGTCACGAAATTAAAGTAGCAGATCAATTTCGAGTGGGCGGGCGCGTCTGCATAGGTTGTAGAATACCCACTCAGAACCGCGTCACACGGTCAAAAGAACGACGAATGGGGTAATGCGCTTGTGGATATACCTTAGAAACAAGAAAGCCGCTAAAAAGCGGCTTTTTGCTCGATTATGAGCTTTTAACCTTGAGACTTTCTGCTTTGGCTGACAAGCGCTCAGCCTGTGTTGAGCCACTCGCACGAGCCGCAGCAATTCTTTCGCCGCCCAAAGCTAGGATCACAGCCGTTACAAGAACACCGATTACTGCCATCAACTCGACACGAACGGCCTCGAATTGTGGCACGAGCGAGATAATGGCGCTGGCGAGAACACCAGCCAAGGCAGCGATAAATTCTGGACTAATTATTCCGGTCATGTTCTAATCCTCCGACTATCTATCAAGGAACAAAAAAATTGCTACAAGTAGAGCGAGAAACCCAAGTATAACAGGGGCGAATTGGATTGTCACGTTTGTAACCTGCAAAAACCCCCACACAACAAACCACAATGCTAGAAGAATTTGCCACAGTTTCCGGTTCATATTGTTTCTCCAATTTTATCTAAGATCGCTTTTACTAACAAATAATCTTTATTGATTGTGTCACTCAGCACAGCCAGCGCCAAACTTTGCCGCCGCGTTTCATCGGCATCATTTTTGAGACTGCTCTGAATATCCTTGAGCAGATCAATCGGGATAGTGACGGTACTCGGATCAACGGGGATATAAGGCGCAAACTTCACATTTCCACCCTGCATCGATAGCCAGCCGTTGATATTCCCAAACTGCACTTTGCGCCAATAATCACCACTAACGAGCTGCTCCTCAAACACCGTCACCACGCTTTGGTTCGGTACTTCGCCCACTTTAATGCCCATTGTACTCGGACTATTGCGCACGTTTACGAAGTCGGCGGGTGTCGTGATAAGGTAACGGTGGCCCGATGTGAAGGGGGGCGGGATATAGGGTGGCGTGACTATGGGCGGGGTAGGGATAAGTTGAGGTACATTGATCTCGCCCGCTTGAGCCGCGCGTTTAATTTCAGCTTTATAAGCAGTATCATTCTCGAAATCAAAGTCCTCAAAACCGCCTGAATTCCCTTCCTGAAACACACATAAGCCTACCAGCACGCCACTATCAATATAGGGCTTCAATGAACCTTTAACAACGGTTTCCTGCCACTGCGCATAAATATCTTTATAATTTGGACGGGATTTATAACCGCGCTCCGTGCCACCCGTACTGTCTAGTCCAAATTCCGTACCGATTACACGCGGCGGTTTAATACCTAAGAACTTACAACGTGTGACATAGCTTTCAAGGTGCGATATTATTTCATCGGGACCATAAAAGTGCATACCCATATAAAACAATTCAGGATGTGCAGTCATCAATCGCAGCGCATTATCGAACATACCATCCATCATGCCATCGATAATCTTAGGGTTACGATCTGCCCAATTAAAAAGTACTGACTTGGTTTCACTGGCAGCAGCCATTGAGATATAATCTACCATCCATGCTACTAAGCGCATGAGATTGTCCGTAGTTTCAAAACCACTTGGCTCATTCATCACATGCAAAATGATATTTTTCTTACGTCCTAACCAACCATAAGCCGAAAGATATTCAGTCGGTGAACTGACATAATGGCGGGTATCATTGGGGCCAGTAGGCGCAAGATGAAAACCGCCATCGAGCGGATGATAAATCCGCGCTACGATCATCGAATTAGGTAGCGCATGGGCATATTGCTCAATATAAATTGTATGCTCAGGATTGTCTACGAAAGCGAGTTGATAAGCGGGATTAACCTCGCGCCAGTAATTGACGTGAGCATCATAGGCATCAAGGTAACGGAGGGCGGCATTACTACCGATAATTGATTGAGACATTAATTCCTCGGACTGTCTTCAGAACCAAAAATATAGCGCATGAGCCAGCGCCAAAATGCTTTAAGATACTTCACGGTGTGCTAGGGGTTTGAGTAGGGGTAGGAGTGGAGCTAGGCACAGCTGGGAATTGCCCGGTCGATTTTCGTTGTTGTTGAAAAATGATTTGCTTAACATAACTTTCTAAGCTATTAAAAGAGCGTAGCACATCATCACACTGTATCTGGTCACTAATCATTGTGCGGATTTGTTCAGGCAGCCCGTTCATAGTCGTGTCAAATTTTATCATGGCAGCCTCAAACTTCGCCATCATGACGGTATTGGCCTCCATGTGAGTGGCATGATTGGCTACGGTATCAATCACCAGTGTATTATAATTCTTAAGATCAATGCGCTGTCCTTTAATTTCAATCGTTTGGGTATCAATCGCATTGGTTTGCTTCACGAGTTCGGGCGTAATGCTACCCAGTGAATTTTCAGTGACTTTGATTTGATCGACATTTTGTTTGGCTATTTCGGTCAACTTTTTATTGTTATCAATTAGTTGCTGAGCCAATTTAAGTACCGCAGGCATCCCAACAATGGATATATAAAACACCCCACCCAGAACTATCAGGGAGGGTATAACAAGTAAAGCGATAAAAACGATTTGGTTCGCTTGTTCTGGTGTCATATGTGACCTGTTATCTATTACCAACACTGTTTCATTATAGGTCAATTGGTCAATGATTTACGTTTCGTTTTTCAAACCTCACAACCAAGGCCCGGCGCCGTTGCCGTACAAGCCTTGCATATAGGCACTGGATAGTGAAGTCGATGTAACCCATGTGGCTGCGACAATATCTAAAGTAGTGCCTAGTCCCGGGGTTAAAGTTTTAGTGATGCTGCGCGTAATAAAACCTGCCGCTGCCGCCATACCAATATTGAATGTATTGGTAGCATGATTGTTTTGAATAGCGATCCAATAAGAACCGGGTGGTAAATAAAAGGGCGCACCACTGGCTGCTAGGGTGCGAGTACTGGCTACAGTGGGCGTGAAAGCATCACTGCCACTGGCTACCGCAATACGTGCGATAGCATCAGTAATATTGTGTAAGTCCTGATAAATAGCCCATGTCCATGAGCGCGGGTTAGCCGTATCCAAGTTGCGTAGTGATACGGATTGCAAGCGCATAGGGCCCGTGAGTATGAAAGGAGAAACCAATGTTCCACCATTGGCCGCAAGATTATTAGCCGTAACTAAAGCTGCGGGATTATCACCTATTGCCCCGGCATAAGGTTGATAGCCCGCGTTCATATAAGTTTTGTAGATATTGATCCGTGCTAGCACATAACCCGATCCGCTGGTGGTTTCAAGGGCAAAACCCAGGACTGTGCCGATAATAGCGCGATTATCCACACCCGCCTTTTTGGTAGTGGCTGAAGTCACCAAGGCATCGCCGCGCGTGATAGACGCATCCCCATTTACATAACCAATACCGCGCACTTGCACTCGCCCATAGCCTGCCGCTGCCGTGCGCCCACGCCATACGCCCGCCAGCAATACATCGTCATAAGTAGTAGTGGTGGTGACGGCACGATCTGCTGACGCATCCCAAACGACTACATCGCCATCTTCTAATGTTCCGCCAGAATTGTTCAGGACACTATCTAAGTACACTCCATCAGCAGCATTTGACCATTCATAGCGCCGTGTAATGTTGGCATTGGTAATAGTTGCAAAACCATTGGCTACCGCAATATCAGCGAGGGGGATTTCCCACAACGTATTGGCTGTTTGGGTAAGTGTCGGCGCAACAGGAGAGGCTGCGGGTGTGCCTTGAAGTACTGCGAGGCGTACCGTCTGAAGGGCATAATCAGCTTGTAAAATCACCGTATCAATACGAGGATTGCCAGAGGCATTGGCGGCGATTACAAAGGCTACCGTCGCCGTGTTGATATAAGCGATGCCTTGAACGGTAGCCGACCCTGCTAGCACATCAATCGAAGCGGAAGGCGTGCCTTGTGCTTGTACTTTCAACGGGTCAAAAGGTTGCGTACCGCTTCCGAGTAACACACCAGCATTTACCCGCCCTAATCCTAGGCCGATTATTTTTTGATAGAGAACTTGCCAATCAGATGCGCTATAGGGTCCAGCGTCACCGGGGGTTGTCGATTGCCAAGGACGGCTCGTTTGTGTCATGGTTTAATCCTTAGAATGGTGTTGTCTCTCCAAACACATAACCTTGTAATCGCATAAATACCATATAACCGTCTTTAGCCCACCCCGTCACGGCATCCAAAGTTGCCCCATTTGGATTGGTCGTGACTTTGGTTTGTAGGATATTTTGGGCAGCTTCAAAAGTATTTTCAACTCTCACGTTAAACGTGAAGTTATTGACTGCGTGTCGGTTTTGAAATGCCACCCAATACAGTCCCGGCACTAAAGGTACGGGTCGTCCTAACGCTTCCAAAGTAAGCACACCCGCCCCGGCTGAAACGGCGATCAAATTACCGTCTGATTGAGCCACCCGCCGCAAGGTATTTTCACTGGTATTACCATCATTGGTATCTTGAAAATAAATATCCCACCCCAAGTTATAAGCCGTACCGCCTGCCACAAGGTTATCGAAAACCAAGCCGTATAGTAGCATGTTCGCATATAAGGGAAATGGCACTAAAATAGTCTGAGCAGGTGTCAGGGCGCTTGATCCATTTGCGGCTTGAGTAGGGGCATAATTTAAGGGATAAGCTTGTGGTTGCCATCCATATCCTTGAGTATGAATAGTTCGTTGTCGTTGACTAATCGTAGACTGCGCAAGGGTAGTGAAACCATTGACTACCGCAATATCAGCGAGGGGGATTTCCCAATAAGTCGCGTCCTGCTGCATGGTAGGACGAACCGGGCTACCAGCAGGTGTACCTTGCTTCACAGCAAGACGGATGGTTTGACCAAGGAAGTCCAGACGGAGAATGACCGTATCAATACGGGGGTTGCCGCTGGCATTAGCGCCCACTGCCAAAGTAACTACAGCGGTGTTTTCATAAAAGCGCCCGTTAACCGAAGCGGCCCCGATTTGCACTTCCACATTAGTAGAAATTATTGTCGTGGCATCTACTTCTAAAGGCTGATGTGTACCATCACCTGTACCCACAAAAACGCCATAGTTCACAAAAGATACACCTATGCCCTGTTGCAGTTTCCAAATGCGCGCCCATTCATCAGCGCTATAAGGAGCAACGGTGGCATCACCTGTAAGTATTCCATCAAAAGGTGCCCCGTATTCTGTCATAGTTTATAACCCGAAAAATCTTTCATAATAGCTTAGAGTTGCGCCACTCACCCCATTCGTGCCACCCACTAATTGAATAGTGATTTCTTGGATGCCGCCTGCTACTTCAGGGTCTGGTAAAATAGCAAAATCCACCAAGTTAGAACCTGCCCCCAAGTCACTAAATTTATTCACTCCATTAGCATCCGTGATAGATTGTGAGCCGGGGGTAAGATCTATTATACGTTGCTCGCCTGTTAAGATCGCTACACTCATAAATAACACCACGCCCGTTTGAAGATTGGCAATTACTGCCCGTGTATAGGGGCCGTCAAGTGTGGTGATGGGGTATGATTTCCATGTTCCAAGATAAGTAATACTCCCCGTCGTCAAAAAAATGTCTGTCGTGCCAAAAGTAATAGAAAAAGTAATCGGAAACACAAGCTGCGTTTGAGTTGTGGAGGACAAAGCCACCACTGATTGAGAGGCGTTAAAAAAGAGCGGATCGAAACAAATAAAATCCATTGGTTCTTGAATGTTCCAATTGTTATTGTTACTTTGTGCAGGGAAGGTCAAGCCGGGATCGGCACGAACCGTAATTGAGCGCTCATCTCCGTTGGGGGTTTGAAGGGTGAAGACCATCGGGCCGTTGCGGTTAGGGCGCAAGTATGAATGTAACTCGGAACGTGTATCCCAATAGTCTTGTCTATCACAAGCTGGAGAGTGCCAAAGCTCAACAGTTATAGTACGTGATTGAAGTAAAAAATCAACTTCCGTACTTCCGTCCTGTCTGTATCCTCGCCTAGTAATGAACTGAGTGGGCGGACTTCCCAAATTGCCATAAGCAAGCAGCTTGACATTTTTATTTATCAACACAAGTTCGTTTCCATCAGCAGTCCGAATTGATAGAACGTCCCCTATTTGATCTGCCATTATTTAATCCGCCTAACTATCCAGCCTTTATGCAACGGTAGCAACCCACGGGCTACTTCACTCATGCTAGTGTAGCATACATCCTTACCAATACAGAACTGTTTAAGATTTTTAGTAATTGCTTCCTCACCATCTGGGCTTGTAACAATGTAGGTATATTGATGCCGATTGTTCAGGCTTACTTTAGCACGCGATTCTTCTGAGACCACTTTTCCTTTATTGCCAGCACCAATTTTGGCACGATGTTCATCACTAAGTTTTTTACCCTTGAAAGCAATAGAAATCTTTTGTCTTGTTTCAAGACTTACTACTCTGTTTTTCATCATTTCGATTTGATGAGGTAGAATAATACGTCCCTTTGCAGCAAGCGACATTTTCATTCGTGCTTCTGGAGAGCGTTTTTTACCCGTATTCGCAGCACTTCTTTTTGCAATTGTTTCGGGTGATGTTTTTACACCAATATGTGCCTTGCTCATCTTTGTTCGTGAGTCTAAATTATGCTTACGTCCGTGCATACCTGCTTCTGCTTTTGGTGAAATATTGAAACCAATGTCGTGTTGGTAAGGTTTTAATATCTTAAGCCAATAGTTTTCACGATCTAATATTGCCCAAGGCATAACTAATTCAATGACTTCAAATGTAAAAACACCCTCACTGTAATTATTCCATGCACGTTGTAAGTGGGGATTAAAATGTCTATTATTGCGTAAAGCTGAAAAATGATCCTTGAAACGCTTGCATAGATTAACGCTACTCCCGATATAAATCTTGCCATTAGCTGTGCAAGTTATTTTATAAACGCCACTGGTTCGGGGTATATTAGAAATAGCCATTTGTAATTCATCCTTACTATGGTTAGAGCGAGTATAGGCGTTGAAAGCACCTGTACTCGTTTGCATTTGTATGTCTCTATTATACCTCTAGACTAGGCAGTAATCACACTATCATCCCGTACTCTTAACCATTGATCTGTCACAGCGTTATAATAGCACAACTGCCCGGTTCCAAGTCCGGCCCCTTCAGCGGCTTTGCGCCCGTTTGAAGCAAAAGCGTAGGTAAGATAGCTAATACCATCACCCAGCCCGCCATTCGCCAACGTGGGCAGATTTACGACGGTATAAGCAGGGCAGCTATCAGTAAACAACGCCCTTTCCGCCCGTTGAAGCGTTTGGGCTTGCTGCTGTTTAAGGGTGTTGATTTCACCTTGTAATTGCTGCCATACCAGTTCCGTGAAGTCACTCATTGACCGCTCGATACCCCATCTTCTCAAGATTGTGTTTTTAACTATCTTATCTTATAATTAAATGAAATAAAGTTCTATCCGCGTGCTGTAAACACCGGATAGATGGACAGCAAAAAGGACTTGCTATCATGGTACAGTATACCCCTGTTTCTGGTATTTATGTCATCCTCAACACGAAGAACGATATGATCTATATCGGACAAACGCAAGATATTCGTAAGCGTTTGCGAGAACATAAATCTATGCTTAATGGCAATTATCATTCTAATTCAAAACTCCAACGTGCATGGAATAAATATGGTGAAAAGATTTTTAAGTTTAAAATACTTGAATATTGCTCAATTGAACAATTGGATGATCGTGAGCAACATTATCTTGATATTTATACCCCAAGGGGCATGTGCTACAACATTGCTATTGATGCTAAAGTACCCTCACGGGGAACAAAACGTAGTGAAGCATCACGTCTTAAAATGAGCGAGGCTCAAAGAAACCGCCCACCACACAGCGAAGAAAGCCGACAAAGAAGAAGAAAGGCTATGACAGGACGTATTGTTAGTGATGAAACTCGTCGAAAGCAAAGTGAAGCTGCTAAAGGAAATACAAGAAAACTTGGAATGACACACAGTGATGAGACACGTCACAAAATAAGCGAAGGACTTAAAGGTAATCAAATCTGGTTGGGTAGAAAGCATACCGAAGCATCAAAGCAGAAAAATAGAGAAACCCACATAGGACACAAACCTAGTGACGAGACACGAAAGAAAATGAGTGAAGCGCATAAAGGTAAACTTTTAAATGATGAAACGCGTCAAAAAATGAGTGAAGCCGGAAAACTCGCGTGGGAACGACGCAGAAATAATATTCAGAAGGATAACTAAACAGGTGCTACAGTAATTTCTATCTCTTCATTATCAGGACTAAGGGTGATTTCAACACCCCTTATTCTCAAGTCAAAACTTTCATTAGCGAATGTGCAAGTGACAATATCACCCAAATCATAATCGAGGCGATATGTACCTCCGGGCTCAGTTCCGGTGGGCTTGAATGTAAATTCCTGCTTGGCCTGTTTGTCATATAGGGCAGAATTGGCACTGGTCACTACCGTACTGGCTGCGCCACGTTCGGCGTTACGCACATCAGTAGTAAATTCAATCCGGTTAAAAGGACTATCACCCACACCGCCCCCATTGACTCGTGTGACAATCCGGCTCTCGCCCGGCCCGGCTGCTAGTGCATATACATAGTTTTGTTCTTGCTTACGGTCAAACAAGAGGGATGGATCGCTCAAATTACCCCGTAATGGATTGAGTTCCACGAAAGCCGCTCCGGGATAATTGCGGGTCTTGGTTTTATCCGTGCCAATGGGAGCCACAAATAAGCGCAAAACATTTCCAGTCATGCGCCTAATCTCGAAATCCATTAAGGCGGTATTGCTTTGGTTACACACATCTTGGAACACTTGCAGCAAATTATCATAACGCAGCCGCCGTCCAATCGCGCCCCCCACACTTAACGATGCTGCTACTGTGAAGTTGGGGAATTGCCGCGCTGTTGTCGCGCATAAATCCCCACATTGCTCACGGGCATAAGCAATTAGCACGTCATCAGATGGTCCTGTCTTGGTAGAGTAACCACCCGCTGCTGCTGGATCATCGACGGGATCAATTAAGCGTCGAGCTAAAAGATGATTAAGTGAAACAGCACCAACAATAAATTTCTCCTCATCACCTTCACGGAAATGATGTACGAGGCGAGTGAGGTATACATCTTCGGTTTGTAAATTACCCGTTAGGGGTGATGAGCGCATAACATCAATTAGGCTATCCAACGTGAAAATAGTCGTTAGCGCGTCGCTGTAGGGGAAGGTGATAGCTAGTAGACCAATATCATCCAAAACGCGGGAAAACCGCATGTTGTCGATCCGCGTGCCATCATAGACTGTAACCACCCCTCCATTAAAGGCATCTGTAACGCTTAGCTGATACGATGGAAGGCTCATCGCATCCCCGCTCGAAGGTAATTGTACCGTCGCCGTGCATCATTATCAGACGATACGCCGTTGAAATTGTATGAGCTATTATTGGTTGTGTTGGTGTTGCCACCCGAATACACGGGCATGGCCTGCGGTTGGGCGAGAATACTTTCAAGTGATTGGAGGACAGCGGTAATTTCATGCGGCACGACCCCCATCTTAGAGGCGTTATACATCAATTCCGTTCCCCGTTCACCCACTGTCATAAAGCCCTTACCAAAGATGCCGCCCGTCGCTCCTGCCAAAACAGGCGCTTGAAGGAAAGCGGGCAACTCAGTGGGAATGCGCCCAAAATGAACACTACTGGCCGCCCCGTGTAAATTGGCAACGGTGTCCTTTAGGACTTGGGGCGAGGCATCCCCAAGGGCATCGGAAATGCTACCCACGAAGTTGGCGATTTCATTAATAAGACCACTGACACCCTTTTCAACCAAACTAATTAAACCGTTAATGGCCTGAATGACGGGTACAGCGAAGGCTGAGTAGATGGTTGCACCGATGCCCCGCAGCGCATCAATAATACGAGTGGGGAGGGAAGTAAAGAACCCCACCGCTTGATTAATAATATCCCCCAATGAACCCGGATTACTGGTCGTAAAGAACTTGACTAAATTATCAAATGCGCCTTTAACTAGCGTGTCGAGTTGCGCCAAAGCGGTCACAATACGATCCGGTAAACCCTCAAAAAAGTCTGCCACCTCACCGGGCAAATTTTCATTGCCGATAGCTTTCCCGACCAACGTTAACACCGAGTTCATAGCTGATCCTTCAAGCGCAGGATCGAAGATCGTACCTAATGTGGTTTTTATGCTTTCAAGAACGGGGCCACTAACATTCGCAATGGCATCACCCGCCCGATAGAAGATACCCGCTAATGAGTTAGGGTTGTCTTGTGTACCATTAAAGAACTGATAAATAACATTAGCAATACTGCCTGCAACTGAAGGGTTGAAAGCATCGGTTAAGCCCTTGAATTTATCTTGAATTTTTGACCCTAGGTCAACCGACTTGATACGATCAATCTGTCCACCTAAATCTAATGAGTTTTGGGTGAATTCCTCTAAGCCGCTTTGATCGATTGATCCCATGAAAGCGTCGGCTAAACCTTTACTAGCAGCGTCTATAGCTTCTTGTCCGCCTACCAAATCCAACACAGAAGGCAATTCCGCCCCGCTAGGAACGGCTACGCCCCCACCTGCTGTCGGGCTAATCACACCACCCGCGCCGAGTTTTTCTACCTTTTCTTTGGGAAGTGCTGCCCCGCCTCCGCCCTCAGTGGTCTTGGTTTGCAACTTAAGCGCCGCTTCCAAAGCTGCCTTACGGATATTAAGTAGGGCACGTTCCGGTGCTTGCTGAGCTTGTTTAAGTCCCAATTGGATTTGAGCGCGATCTACTAACCCTTGCTCTAAATCCACCTGCTTTTGGATAGCTTCACGTTGAGCATCGAGTAGACGGAGTTTCTCAGTAGCTTGAGCATCGCCCGCCGCAACGGCATCTTGAAGCAATGCCGCCTGTCGATCAATGGCATCGAGTGCGGCTTTCGCCGGGGCATTCAAGGCATCGAACTGCCCCTTGATAATGTCTAATCTATTTTGGAATGGGAGCAATGCTTTATCGAGCATTGCTAAGCGTGTGTTGACTTGTCCTAGGCTTTGCTTCCCAATCTTACCCAGAGCATCGCTCACCTGCTGTGCCACCTTAACAACAGGATCAAGCGATACGCCGCTAATGCCCTCTAGCCATGACTTCATGAGGTTTTCGCCGCCCTTATCAATTTGAGAAAGCGGTCCCTCTTTTGGAGGTGAGAAACCAATCAAGAAATCAGCAATGAACTTGGCAATGGCAATCACTGCCGGAAAGATCAATTTATTAGCAGTTTGAATAATAGCATTAGCGAAACTTCCAAAAGCAGCTGCCTCGGACTGATTCGCCTTCGGAGCTTCGGGCGCTTTAACTTCTTTCGCTTTCGCATTGGTCGCGCCGATCTGCGCTCTCTTGTAATCATCTTCGAGTTTTGCGGACGCGGTTTTTAGGTTGTAATCCTGTTGGCGACGGGTAACGCCAGGCGCAACTTCTTGGTCCATCCAATTACGATCTTGCTGCTTCCAGTCGAAATCTTGTTTAGATTGGTCCATTTTCGCGCGCGCTTCTTCA
>ERZ1292642.31-Hain-H14-01um-R1-31-length-72737-cov-19_pt3 | contig 55263 bp, 95 predicted proteins | sample MGYA00564403_ERZ1292642 | MGnify/ENA primary metagenome ERZ1292642 (study PRJEB36523, sample SAMEA6512643) | groundwater metagenome | collected 2019-01-09 | study: AquaDiva: Metagenomics assemblies of 32 groundwater samples
GGGGGCTATTCTACCCCGCGCGTCAAAGAGGGGGCTACCGCCCCCTCTCTAATCATTGCACCTCGTTCCAGTTCTTGGCGACTTGGCGTGCCCAGGCTCGGTTACCGGAGCCGGCGACGTACTCGGTGTGGACGATGTGCCCGCCCTCCCAATGCAGCAGACGCACCCGCCAGCTCACGTTGTTGGTATTGCTTCCGTTAACGATCTTGGCTTCGATCCCGTCTCGCTCCATATCTCCATTTTAACACATCCGAGACCGGGAGTCAAGTATATCGACACCAAACGAGCCAGCCGAAATCGTAACCTTCGGGTCGTCCTGGGACCGGATTAGCTTCGGGGCTCGCCGGCTCGACCTTAATGACTATGACCTCTCGATTGTTGAGGATCCAGGTAGTACCGGGATGCAACCACATCGGCGGATTGTCCGGAGTGTACATGAGTCGGACATGGACATCGCCGTTGCACCAGGCGTTGCATACGTGCTTGTCCAAGACACCCAGACTCACGATCGAGCTATCTCGCCTCGGATGACGAACGGGAACAGCACCAGGATCACCAAGAGAACGACGCTAACCAAAGGCCAGTGGACGAGCATGGTCCAAACCTCGGCCAGGACCTGAACGAGCATCGCCCACATCACTGAGCCGCCAGCCACAGATCGAGATGAGCTTTGCCGTTGTCCGACAGGAGGTCGTCGGCCTTGGCGGTCTCGATGCACCGCGAGATGAACGGACGGGTGAACAATCGGAGGTTATCCTCGTTGGCTCGGGTAGCTGCCTCACCGTAAAGATTGATGACACAGGCCACCAAACCACGGACGGCAGGGCTGTTGGCAGGACGGAGGATTTGGGTTTCCATAGCTCTATTTTAACACGACCTTGTCAGCGTGTCAATAACCTCGCTTATGTTCAGTGTGGTCGATCAGGAATTCGACTCTAGACATCTCGACCAGTCCAGGAAGTCGACACCGGACATGCTCTCGATGCGGGCGATGGTCTGGTTCTGCAGGACCCGACCTACGAACTCGATCAGGGTGTCGGTATCAATCTCTAGGACGGGGTCCGCGTCGGGGACGGGATGGGCGTCGGGGGCGGGTGGAGCGAAGATCCCGACCTTGCCGCTCAGATCGCCGTTGTGGATGAACGTCCAGGTGCCGGCATCGTCGATGATCTCAGTGGTGTGCATCGGTTCAGTCCTTGCAGTAGTCGTAGCGTTCGTCCCAGGGGACCTCGGCAGTTTCTTGGAATCGGCAGGTCGAGTCTTGGATTCCCTTGATCTCACCGCGGGTGTGCCCGACCTGATAGGCGAGAACTATGACCATCACGCCAACTAGAACGGCCGCCAGCATCGAAACGAGCCTGTCAATGTCCATCGTGGGCCTCGTGATCAGTCCCCGTGATGATGCAGTTCATAAATGCAGAACCGGGCGAAATGGGTTTCCGAGGTTCGCCGATCAGGAAGATCGAGCCGGCTGTGTTCAGGATCCACATGATGATCAAGAGGATCCCAAACCAGTTGAGTGACTGCATCACGCGTATCCTTCCCATGCGGGCTGCTCGTTGGGGTGTTGGAGGACCAAGGCGGCTTGGACCATCGGCCGGATGTTGCGCTGGCCTGTGGCTGCTGCTTCCAGGATGTCTAGGTACAACTTGTCGCGCATGCCGTGCCAGGTCTCGGGATCCCGGCGGTGCTTACGGATCTCGATGACCCGTTCCTCGACGTCGATTCGTTTCATGCTATGTGCTCTTTCTGTGCTGGTTGGAGGGGGAGGGGACCGAAATCCCCTCCCATTGAAGGCGTCGACTAGTCGGTGATCAGCCGGACGGCGATCAGCTTGTTGGCTCGCTCCGAGTGATGCCAGCCGACCCGCTCGACTGAGAGCAGGCCAATCTCTTCCAGAGCCACGATAGCACGAGCAACGACGACGTACTCGCGACTCCGATGGAACGGCGTCACGATTTCGACGTTGAACAGGTCCTCCGCGATCTCCTTGATGAGCTGACCCGGCACCGTGGTGCGAGCTTCGCCGCCTCGCTCTTCTACGAGTTGGGCGACTGCCAGCATCACGTCTTCCAGAGCTGCTGCCATCTCGTCTACCTCCCCGGGGGAATCTCCCCCTTCACCCTCCCATCTTAGCATGTCCTTGCTCTCCTGTCAAGTAGTTCTAGTTCGAATTCCACCAGGCCCTAATAAACAGGAAGACCACCACGATCCCGATGATGGCGGGTAATGGGTTCCCGTCATCGGTGTTGCCTTTAGCAAGCAATTCAGCTATCATTGTTCCACCTCTTACCCTTGTTCCCCAACCGAGGACAGAGGGATGCCCACCCCGAAGGGCAGGCACCCCCTCATCCATCCCTTCTACTCGAAGAGATGTTCCTCGATCCAGACCACCACGTGGGGGTTGGCTGGATCATCCGTCAGAACGACGCGATGGGGATCGCGAGATCCCTCGCCGCTGACCAGCCCACCGAGGTCCTCGATAGGTTGGCCGGCACGCCCGTCGTTCAGGTCTCGCATGATCTCCTGCTGGACATCGGAAGCCAACGCGTAAGTCGACTTGACGCCGACCACGTTTGGCTCCTCGTCCTCGCTGGCAGACCATACCAGGAAAACGGAGGTTGGGATTCCTTCGGACATTGACACCTCCTATGCTGTTGCTTCCATTACCAACCCCATTTTAGCACATCTGTGTCCCCGTGTCAAGCATGTTGCATCAGGGGCTGTCTTCCAGTCGAATCCGGAAACACGAGACGCATGGCGTACCCGGCCGGTCGAGAGGGCTTGTCATCCAAGATTAACTTGACACGGAGGCAATGACGTGCTAAGATGTGGATATGGAGGAAAAAACAAGGCACACGGTGTCCAACACCTACCGGATGATCCTTGAGGTCTTCGGCAGGGCGGAAGCGCAAGACTTCCAGGCTCGGATCGAGCAGTTGGGTGTCAACCCGTCGATCGAGGCAGTCCACACTGTGATCCGTCAGAAGATCATGGAGTTGGCTCGACTCGACGAGTCCTGACCGTTTGGGGGTGCCCCGGGGTGACCGGGGGACCCCCACCTCCATCACAGCTTGATCGGGTTTTTGGCAGGCTTGGGCTTGCGCTCGGCGTTGCGCTTGACCTGACGCTGTTGCTTGATGGCGGTCGCGTAGGGGCGGGCTTCGAGCCACTGCTTCGCGACCCGGCGGACACGATTCATCCGTGTACGCATCCTTCCTGGCATCGGGGGTGACAAGGTTCACCCTTGCTCATGCGGACCAACCCGGAGGTCTCCTCGATCCCCAGCTCGGGGAGAGTGAAGCTCATCAATTTCATGGCCACGAACAGTTTGGGCATGCCGAATTGACTTATGCCGGCAACGTACCAGCTATCCAGACCGCATCGGGGATTGATCAACCACAGGTATTCAGTGAGCTTAGCCTGTGATTCGAGGGCGAACCAGTCCTCGTGTTTGAGTGCTCGGTGGATGGCCTCAGCCAAGCACAGTTTGGCCCCGGTCCACACGATGGTATACCCTATGGCGAGATCACAGCAGTTATGGATCCAAACGCCCCGCGCCCATTCCAGGATCTCGGACCGGTGCCCGTAGAAGTCGCCGTTGAACAGTCCCAGAGTCGTTCATCGATCTCGGTGATAGTCCGCATATCGTCTTCGGAGAGGTTGTCGGGCATGTCCACGCTGACACACCCGACAACCATGCTCTGACTCATGTCGCCCCTAGAAGTCGTCCGCGGTCACACTGCCGGTCTGTGCGGCCAACTCGGCCTCGCCGTCGGGGTCGACCGGCGTGATCCGTTCCACGCGGTTCTGCATGTCGCCCTTGCGGCTGCCCTTGGTGATCGGCACCTGCGAGATGTGCAGCATGGCGAACTGCCCGAGCAAGGTGTCGGTGTCGGTATCGGCTGGGACGTGGAACGCGGCGAACGCTCCGCCGATGGCGAAATCGGCCTGGGGAGCGAGCGAAGTGATGAATCGCTTCTCGTTGCCTTTGTAGCCCTCGTCCTGTAGCACGAAGTCCCAGTTCCACCAGTTGTAACCGGAATCGCCCTTCTTGTCGCTGATGCTCACTTCCTTGAGCTGTCCGAGGTAGATGTCTTCGGGGACCAGCGGTCCACCGGTTTTCGGCCCTTCGAGGTGTGCCTGTTCGGCGGATCGGGCCTGATCACTTGCGAGTTTGGGAATCGGACTTCCTCCTTATTCCGGGCGTTCCAGGTGGAAACCCTGGGCGGCTAGTATGGACTGCATGCGTCGACCTACCTCGGCCTCGTCGGGTGATAGTTCCTCAGGTAATGCTGCCACCATGGGCGGGATCACGCTGACCTCGCCATCCTCGCCTACGATTACCGTAGCGACACACTGCAGGGACTCGTAGTCACCACCGCAGTCTATACGCACGATCAACGACGGTGCCACCCGGTCTCGGATCTCACGTACCGCGTCAGCGACGTCCTCGGGGGAGTAGTCCTGCTCTCCAAGGTTACCGTAGCTACCGAATTCGACCCGGGATCCAACGTCCTTAGCGTTGGCCTTGGCCCAGTTCTGCAGGCCGAACAGACCACCGTTGTGAAGACACCCCCAGTTGGGTGATTCGTAGTCCTCTTGGAGGTGTGCGCACAATTTGTACCATTCAGGTCGTTCGACACTGCCTTGCAGATGGACGGTCCGCCAGTTACCCATAATGAGCCACCCGAGCCAGGATTCGAGCGCAACGCTGACAATCCCGATCATGAGAACCGGTGAACACTTGCCCCCGGTAACGATCGTTCACCCAATCTTTTCGAGGACAGATACTGGTACCACACAGAGCTTTGACATTGCGGCCAGTGGAACTAGCTGGGACCGAAGTCGCGGCGTGCCGGAGCGGGTCGTCTCCGCCCCGTCGACTCATGCCCACCGGGTACTGGCCTCCCAAGCGCGGCCGGAGCGGAGTCGAGTCACTAGGCATCGTCATTCACCAGCGACCAATAGGGACTGCGTCCCACAACAACAAGGACAACCTGCGTACCTTCGGGGAGGGCATCGCGTACCCAGTGATTCCAGGCGGGACAATCAATGACCACGCCAGAATCACCAGACTTAACCCAGCCTCCCACAATTACGGTCCCCTCGTACCGCAAGGGTTCGGACTCGTCGCCCGGGTAGCCCAGAACTTCCAATTGATTCGCCATCACGATACTACCGCGTAGAAAGTCACGGCCGCGCATCCAGAGCTGCGGCAACCAGAATGACCACAGTCGCAATAGCGAAGATGAAACAAGCAGCGGTCAGGATAGCAGGTCTCACGGAAGGACTCCATCCAGGACCCAGAACCCGAACGCCACCGCGCTGCAGACCATGACCACGCCGATCGAGAACGCGGTGGCACTGATCACGATCTTAGCCGGAAGGGTTTGATTCTCCCAACCGGCGTTCCGGTGCCGGAGACGTTCGATCTCGTCGGCCGCGTCCCCGAACAAATCAGTGAGTTCTGTAGTAAGCGTCTCGTCTGTGAATGAGACGCTACAACCTCGCAACCGTCGAACTATGTCCGGTGGTTTGATCATCAGAACTCGGCCCCATCGGCCAGCCAGGCTGCGATGCCGCGGCAGGGGTCGCAACCGCAGTAGGGACAGGGGTTGCCACCCAGTTCGTTCCGCAGCCACGAGGGGAGGTCACTCGGCGCGTACAGGCCGAGATTCCACAGAGCCTGCTCGTCGGTCTCTTCCGAGTCGGCCTCGTCGTCCTCTTCCTCAATGAGGTCAATCAACGAACGGGCCTCGCCGTTCTGCTCCTCGATCGTTTCGAGCAGTTCATAGATCTCTTCGAGCAGGCGATCGGCCTCATCGACGGCGTTGGACTCGGCCGGTTCGACGGTTTGAGTGTCGTCGGTGGGTGGCTCGGTCGTCCGCTCCGCCCGCCTCTTTTGGGTCTGCTCCATAGGGTACCTACTCTAGCACAGTCTTTGCCCGGTTGTCAAGTGCGTAAGCGATTCACTCGTTTTGCGGCGATTGATCCCGCTCGACGATTAAACTCAACTACCCACGAACCACGGAGGACACGGATATCCCAACCCCAAACGCCGCGATCATGCTCGTAGCCCAGCACCATCCGGCCAGTTATGGTGAAATACCAGCTATTGAACCGGCCACGCGCCATCGAGCTTATCCCACCCAACGAAATACTGGTTGAGCCGGACGGTGGACATCCGAACTCTACGTCCGAATTCGATCCGGGAAATCGGTGTCTCCCAATCGAGCGCCTCCTGGCCGCGCCAACCATCTGGATCCATCACCTTAACCCCAAGCAACCGACACCACTCGTCGGGGGGTAGCGAACCCTCGACATACTTCCGAAGGTAGACGATATGGTCGATGATCGCGCTGATGTGCGGAGGATTAACCAACAGATCGTCACCGATCGTGAGGTCACCCTCGTGGCAGGTTCCGCTCACCCCATCGACTGTGGCCCGGCGGCAGGTAGCGTCCCATTCGTCGATGAACGCCTGGGCAGCTTCCCGGGTCGAGAACACGGCGATCGCAGGGAATTCGCCTCCATCACAACCGTAGCCGTTGGTGTCACCAACCACAATCGGCACAGTTGGCTCAGCTAGTTCGATATCGCCCTCTCCCAAAGGACCATCAGATACATATACATCTCCGGTTTCCATCCACGAGCCGAATGGAATACCCTCGACATACTCCCGTTCTCCAACGTGTTTGAAAGCCCGATCGCCCATCAGCCTTCGTCTTCCGGTTCCGGTTCGTCTGCCTGATCAGTCTCTGCTACAGGTTCGTCCTTCGGCTTGCCTTCCTTGGCCGCGGCAACCTCTTCACGCCGTTTGCGAGCTGCGATCTGCAGGGGGTCAGTGATCCGGTCGAGGTCCTCTTCGAGGTACCCGAGCACCCGGTCAAAGCTGGGGTTGACCATGACCGGCGGCAGCAGGCCGAACCGATCCTTAGCCATGAACTTGCCTCGGGGACGGGTGAGACCAGTAAACTCCAACCCCTCTTCAAGGGTCGGATCGTTGGCGAACTCCGTGGTCCGCATATGAACGATGAAGTCCATCCACCCAGCGAATCCGGTGATTGTAGACGGCGACATTGCCGGTCGGATCATGACCGAACCGTCATCCTTGTCGACGTCTCGTCGTTGGTGGGCGCCCAACAGGAGATGCACATCCAGGCCATGCAACTTGCGCAGGATCTCCTGCATCATATTGACAACCGTACCTCGATCCTCAAGGTAGATGTCGTACTTCTCTCGTTCTTTGCCCAGCTTACGTGTCTTCTCGACCGAACCGGGCAGAATCTCAGCAGTGAATGCCTCGGCGGTCTTGGTTGTGGTGTCCCAGGCCACAGCGAAGATGTCTTCGCCGTCAGCCAGCCGCATGGCGAGTTCCCGTTGTAGCTCTTCCATCGCGGCGAAATCGAGGTCGAAGTATGGTTCGATGTTCTCGACCGGGATCCCGTGCCGGCGTAGGGCTTTGGCCTTGAGTCCGCGGTCAGCATCGATGTACACCACCCGACCGAACCGGGCCGCAGCCGCGATGGCAGTCGACTTGCCGAGTCCGGGATCCCCGAAATAAATCCCCCGGTAGTACTGCTGCATGTCGTCAAGCGTCGGTCGCTCAGTCATGGGTTGTCCTCTCTGGCGGCTTTACGCTGCTCTCGCTGCTCGTCCTCATAACGCTCAGCTTCCATGTACTGAGCCTTGCCCCATTTGAACCAACCCAGTGCTACGGCCGCGACCGATAGGGCAATAACGCGCCACGGCCTCTGGCCAGGTATCGGGGTCACCCGCGATGTTGTCTGCTAGGATGTTGAACACCCTACCAGCTTACCCCGGGTTTTGACGAGGAGACAAGCCTGCTTTGGTTACGGGCACGGGAACGAGTCAGGGTCATCCTGAGACCAGATCATGCACGCGGTGTCCCAATTCACAGGTCCGATGTAGGGCGTGTGGTCACCATTGATGCAGGCATGGTCACCATCGTGTCCCTCGGGCAGGTCGCAACCATGGGTGCCCCAACACGTCGGACAACGGGTCATCGCAGCACGCGGATATGACATTCGGGCCAAGCCGGCTTTGATCCCTCGTCGCACACTGATAATCCTCGGAGGTTCGAATCTATGATGCGGAGGACATCGAATCCGGTGGTCTCGGGAGCAAGCTCAGCATCGTCGAGGTCAACACCCACCGCGTATCGATCCGTCATCAGGTCCTCCGCCTCGATCCAACCGTTGGCGTAGACGTTCCCGTCGACTACTCGGACACTGGTGACCAATCCAATCGGTTGGCGCTGTCGGAGTGAGACCAGAGGCAACGGCATGGTATCCCAGGTCATCTGGTCAACGATCCGCCTATCAATGGTCTCAATGTGCAATAGGGCGATTAAACCCATCCACGGTCTCATCTGTTTCTTACCTCCGCGATCCATTGAAGCATATCGCTCATCCTGAACAGGAGTCTGGTCCGCCAGTGCTCCGAACCGCGCTGCTCGATCGATGGTATGAGATACCGGTGCTTGTGCCAATTCGCTAGCTGTTGCCGACGTGAAATGGGACGCATCAGGTCTCAAACAACCAACATTGCTCACGCACATCACCGACTGTACGATTCAACCAATCAATCACATTGGCATCGTCAAGGTGGACATACAGCAGCATGACTGTGTGATTTGCATCTCGACACGGTTTCAGTAGATCGTCAGCCTCCTCTGTGCCAGCGACCCGGATTCGGGCCTCACAATCGACACAGGTGGCGTCTACTCCGATACTCTCGATGTATTGAGCGTATTTCGACGACGGTCCCACCTCGCCACTACCACTCAATGTCATCACATTCTCGATCACTCCGGGCCGGCGGGCTAAGACCCATTCTCTGCTGGTTTGGGTGTGTAGACAGGCCAAAACATTGACCCATGCGGATAGGGTCTAAATGCGATAGAGGTTGTGAAATGTCGTCGCATTGTGCTCCCGTTGGGCTGCCACAGCCACCCGATGAACTGCATTTCGTCGATATCGTACGGTGCGTAGTTCTGCGCCTCTGCGAAGGTCATCTTCATAGTACGCCCGGTGGGACTCGAACCCACAGCCTCCGACTTAAAAGGACGTTGCTCTAACCAATTGAGCTACAGGCGCGTGGCTGTTATGAAGCTCCGCTTGGATTCGGCCGCGGTACGACTCCACCTGACCGGAATTCCGCGGTCGTAGCGGGATCGCTCTTCACGCTGGTGAGCAGGTGCAGACATCGGAACACTGAATCAGTGGGACCAGAGAGTTCCAGGTCTTTGATCTCCAAGTCGCCGTTAACGAGCGACTCGATAGCGATAGTGGTTCTATCTTTGGTTCTGAACATGCGCGACAGGGGAGATTCGAACTCCCGACACCCGGCTTCGTAGGCCGGTGCTCTATCCGCTGAGCTACTGTCGCAGTCCCCTACTAGAAGGGACCTCGGGACCCGGGCGAACGATCGTCCTCCGGATCGGTGGTCAGGGGGTCGCGGCGGTGCGGACCGGACCAGCCGAGGTAGCGCAACTCGTGCGACAGCTCAGCCCGCCGGATCAGCTCAGATGCGCCGACCCCGAGGACGATGCCGATCAGGATCTTGAACATCAGTCCTGGGTCTCCCCGCCCTCGGCCTCGCTGGTGCCGAACTCGTACGAGATCTCGTCGAGCCGGACCCGCTTGTCCGCGGGTAGATCAGCGATGATGCCGGATGTCCACTCGACGTCGGATTCGGCATACCTGCCGTACGCCGTACCGTTGTCGTCGGTGCAGACGATCCAGGTGGCTTGCGAGTCGCCTGAGTAGACCCCGGTCGGTTCGGATCGGGCGATCCCGACACCGGAATTGCCGTTGTGGCCGCCCTTCCACTCGACATCCCACGGGTTGGTGAGCTGGTAGGTCGAGGGGACGGGCGCACCGATGGTCGGACACCACCACCGCAGGGAACCGTCGAGGTTGAAGACTTGCGCGGTGCCGTGGGTGCCCTCGGCCCGGATGGTCAGCGACTCGATGAGGGTCTGGCGTTCCTGCGAGAAGTCGAACTCGGGGATCTGCTGCGATTGCGTCATCCGGTTCATCGACCGGTCGGTAGCACTATCCTCCCGCTCTTCGACATTCCGACCCTGTTCGTCGGCGTTCTGGTCCTCGGTGCAGGCCGCGGCGAGCGCGATGCACGCTCCCAGGGCCAGCAACGCGGCGAGGATGCGTCGCCTCTTGGTTGTCAACATATCGTTGATGTATTGCCTTTCTCTAACAGTTCGCTGATTCGAAATCAGCGAGCTGGTCGGTCACGTAGGAGTCGGTGAGCTTGTCGATCAGGCCGCATGCCTGCCGGCGGAGTCCTGCCGCCTGGGGTGCACCTTCGGGCAGCAGATCGGCTTGGTTGATCAGGTCGACAGCCTCGTCCTGCCACGCGGCCTGGGTGCCCAGGTTGCGGTTATCGATCTGGACCTGCTTGTCGGTTTCCTTGGCCTTGAGCCACCACTCGAATTGCCAACCCGCCACCCCGACTCCGACCACGAACAGGATCGCGACCAAACCGATGCCGATCACTTTGAGTGTGTCCATCAGTCTCCTAATTGCTCTTGGATAGGTCGAGCCAGGTTGGCATCGACCCATTGGACGTATACCCAACCGTCACCGCGGGAGATGTCGATGTAGTACAAGCGGAGGTTGGGGAACGGTCGTTCGAGATTTTCGACACCCCAAGGCATGAAGGTTTTTTCCCGGGAGTCCGTATAGGCGAGATCAGGGAAATTTTCGGCTGGATGCCGGGTCACCATGAAATCCATCAGTCATCACCACACAACGCGGTATAAGACCGCGGCGGTAGTTTCCGCAGACAATCCTTGCATACTCCCTCGACCCGATCGAGTGGGCCATCGGACAAACGCCATATCTTTCCGCCTCGGGCTTTCCAAGCTAGCCCGCACAGGGTTACCCATTGCATTGTGCTGTGTGGGTAATGTCGTCGCTCACCACCAGGGAGGATGATGAGAGCATCGGCGTGTTCGAATCCAACTTGATCATCGGACCCATGCTTCCATTTATAGGGCGGTCCTTCGCCCCACAATCGGTGACAGGCTCCACCGCAGATGGTGCAGGTAGCTTGGGTCGAGCGCCAGTCCCGAAGGTCAGGAGCGGCTGTGTGGTCAGCATCCCGGAGCGCACTAGTCCGTCGACTCACGATTTTCCAGCTTCTCCGCGAGATTGAACAGGCGGGTAGCCAATGCCACCTCATGCGGTTTGCGAGCCTTTGGGCTGCCGATTCCCTGGGCTTCGAGTCGCAGGAGCATCGCAGCCCCATCACACACACCTCGCAGGAAACCGATCTCACCGAGAGCCTTGGTCACATGCGTGGCGGTGGTTGCACCGAGATATCCGGTGTCAATCATCCGCTGCAGTTCGGCGTAATCCGGCTGATTTGCCACGGTGACCACTATAACACAGGTATTGACTGGGTGTCAAGTCCCTTCCCGGAGCGCCTTACTATACGCTTGGCCCATCTCATGCAACCGCTCTCGCAGAGACATCACGAGTTGTTGAGCTGCCTCCTCTGGGTTGCTGAGATTGATACCTGTCAAGATGTCGAACAGCCCAGCCGCGGCCACAGAGATTTGAGTCAACTCAGAATCATCCCGAATTAGATCCCAGGCCTCATACGCAGTAGTTGCCGCCTGCACGATCATTTGTGCAAGGTCGAACCGTTCGCCTCCGGCGACCAAATGTCGAGCCTGCTCGTGTGGACATTTCTCATCCGGGCCATTCGCGCCCCAATGGGTTTGACAGTAGCCATGGTGATCGTAATCACAATCCTCATCGCCTGCCAACTGACGAAGGAGTTGAGCGATCTCTACATCATCCACGGTAGAACCTCCGGCGCAGGGGGTAGGTACGGTTGTGGACCTTGGTGCGGATCTTGTCTATCAACGTGCGCTCAGCTTCGTACTCTCGAAGCTTGGTCATCAGGGGGGTTCGTTCGAGCCACTCCTCGGGGTCAAGTCCAAGCTCGAATTCGATGGCATCCATAGCATCAGCCACGCCATCACTCATGTGTCCGGTGGGCGCGTAGCGCATGTGCTCGAACCAGCACTGAGAATTGTAATGCCAAGCATTGCGCCGCAAGAATGGCAATAGGTTTGCCCGGTGTCGTGGGTCCATGGTCGCTAACTCATGAACTCGGCCCCGCTTATCGACCCACCAGGTGTCTTGGTTCATGAGCGACATCTTGTCAGTGGGGATCGGATCAGAGGAGGTCTCGGGCATATCGGTTCCCTAAGTAGGCGGCTGGGACAAGAACCGTCGTGGCACCCGGGTACAATTTCTCAGTGATCTGGTCAGCAATCTGTTTAACACTGTTGCACTGAGGAGACCAGAGCTTACCTCGTTTATGGATGATGACGCCCAGGTCGGGCTTGAACGACCACCAACGATCAATTAGACATTCACCGTTACGAGGAGTACCCAACCAGACGAGGTCGATGTAATGGATCTCTCCGCCGTGGGCGCGTTCAACCGGCAAGGTCGCTGTCCTCGACATCAAAGTCGGAGACCTTCTCCCACACGGAGCGTTCCCCCTCGATCCGACCTGCGGCCTTCATTTGCTGTCCGAACAGCCAGATGGTTCGACGGTGTTCGTCGGCGAAATCGGAATTGATTTGAGCGGAGATCACCTGGATGTGCTCATCGAGCCGTATGGTAGTAGTGGTTGCCATGGTAGCTACCCTACCATGAGGCTTGTCACCGTGTCAAGTAGGGGCAGGTACCGTATTCAGGACACTGACGTTTCCGGGCCTGGGCACCACAAGGAAGACACACAGCCTCGGTACCGATATCCGCCATGGGGGAACTCGTTACGTCTTTACCACAGAATGCTAAGATTGATAGGCGTTCTTGCTGTTCAAACTCGTACGCGTGCTCACAACACGCGATGTGAGTGATATCCCATTCGCTAAGGCTCGGTATGGCAATAACCGGATCAGTGTCGATCGACACCGGCACGCCTCTGGACTTCAGCGTTGAACACGATCTCGGCTGCTGATCGACCAGTTGCCCGAACGATGTGAATTTCAGTTACACCTCTAGTTCGAGCCAACTCCGGCAGGTCTTCGAGATTGTCGATCAACTCGTAGGTGTAGAAGTCTCCGTCTCTTTGGCTGTTTGATGTGAACCGCACTGCCCAGCTCATCGATTCCGCCAAACAATATGGGGATACACCCAGACGGCGACGCATCCCACTAGGATTGCGAACCCTAGGACTATCACTCTAGCTTCGCTCCTCTCAACGCGGCCGATGCCGCCATGAACATACCAGGCAACGCCACCCGGCGCACGACTGAGGTCGACACGTCGCCCTCGTTCCATTGGTCCCCGGAATATGCCACAGCCATGTGCACGTAGCCGTTAAGGATGGTGTACCAGGGTTGGTTCGAGTCAAGCGCAGCCAGCTCACCGAGCAGCGTACTTCCGACCTGCAGGTCGATTGAGCGTGGGTACACCTGACCGACCGAACCTAGAATCTTCTCGAACCCATAATGACCACCCAAATAGTTATCGAGTTGATCGGCTTTGTCTTTGCTGCCCAATAGATCGATCATATCCTGTTGGGTGCCGACCGGTCCCTTGATACCTCGGAATGGCAAGGCGACCAGAAGCCGGGTGACCATTTCGCCCGCACCCAATCGTTGCAACATCAATAGAGACTGCCGGATCTTGATGAGCGATACGTTATCGACGACATCAGCGGAGGTCATACCGGCATGGATGAGTTCGAGCCGCGCTCGTTTGCGCCGTTCGGGTAAGACCGCTCGGAACCACTGGGTGGCCACGGCATTGAATTCTTCGATCCGGGCCTTGACGTCGTGCCGGGTGACCAGCTCCCGTTCCTTGATGCTGTTCAGGCTGATCTCATCGATGGTCGACCCATAGGCCTTGAGTTTGTATTCGAGATCTTGATCAATCGGAAACACGTCGTGTTTGATCATCCATCCAAGGATATTGACCCATAGGCCGCGTTCGAGCTTTACATTCCACTTGGAGGTCCAATACCGCACGATCCAGGAATCGGCGTACTCGACCAACGGATGATCAATGTCTCGCGGATTCATTGCGCTCTCCGATGCCGGCAGCACAGGGCGGGATCTCCTGCGATCCCCTCGCCACGGTGAACGGGACACAAGGTGCATTCGAACTCGGGCCACTCACCAGAACGAGCCGCCCCATAGTGACAACAACAAGAATTCTCCACCGTCGTCTCGGTCCTGGATAATGTGGACATAGGGTCTCCCCTCGGCGTCGAACCCGCAGGCTCCCGTGTTACCGCACTCCGGACAGAGGTGCGGAACCTTATGGCGTAATTCGTGTTCCTCTATCCAGGGCCGGACATCATCGGCCTCTTGACGCTCGAAGGCGTCGTCATCGGACGAAGTCGTCACGCGTCTGTCCGCTCTCGGTGATTCCGCCATAGGTCGGTCGCGTCGAGGGAGCGGTCCTCCCAGGTCCGCCCGCTCTTGCCGCACCCGCAGATCCACCGGTACACCTTACCGTCTTCGCCGTCTCCGAGTTTGGTTTCGTGTGGTCGAGCGAGGTGGTACGTCGCGTAGCACTCGGGGCACGGTGTATTGAAGTGGTCGCTTACGGTACCGCATCCGGGACAGAAGTGGCGGTCGTAGTTGCAAGCGCGGCAACACCACTCACAACCATCATCCGGTGCATGGTTACACCGATCGGGTCGGTATTCCTCGCCCTTGTCGCCCCAACCCCCATCGTGCCAACTCATCACTCACGTCGACCTAGGAATAGACCCCAATAAAACCCAACTATGAGCGTTACAGAGGGCAGAACTACCAATACCCATGCTTCGATCATGGTTTGACAGGCGGCGATCATGACACGCTCAGCAGTCGCATATTGCCGTGGGTCCGGCGATGAAACGTGTCGTTGGCCTCTTTGCGGCTGCGCAACATCTGCACCGCCATCGCCACCGCCTCCGGTGATGGAGGTCGATGGTCGAAAACGGTCGAATGGGTCTGCGCGAAATCCACCCAGTTGGCGTGCGGCAGGGCCTTCGCCAGGCCCCACACGTTGCGGGGGTCGCTATCCAGGCCCTTGATGCGGAACCACTCATCGAGGGCATCGACGAGTGCCTGTGCTCGACGCACCTGATGGCTCCGTTTCGGGGGATTCTGTCGATCACTCACCAGCTCAATCCTTCCTGACACCCCGCGTACACAGTCCAGTTCGCGTGTGGGTCTGTGTTTCCATAGGGCCGGACGTCGGCGTCACCATCGGAATCCCATCGAATCTCTACTTTGATGGTTCCGTCTCCGTCGCTCCACGTTCCGACCATGAAAGAATTATAGCACGTCGTTGTCACGGTGTCAAGTCCACCGGTTCCCGAACCACCGCGAGCTGACGACCCCGTTGCTTAAATCCGAGGCTGAGCAGGATCTCCTGTTCGAGGTGCGGTGCCCGTCGACCACCGATGCATGCTTCGGTGAACGGACACTTCCATTTGCAGGTATCGGGGTTAGTGTGGCGCTGGTGCTGGTTGTCGCGGCCGTACGCGGCAGAGATCGACGCAGCCGCCTCCGCTACGGTCGTTTCGAGATCGTAGTCGGGCCGAAACACCGGGATTCGTTTGAACCGCTCTTTGTCCGCCAACTCCCGGGTAGCGAGCTGTTTAGCTCGCGTATAACCGATCCAAGCCCCTCGAACATCGTACCCGAGCTTGCGCATCGCCCAGATGTAAATGGGTGTCTGGTCATCGAGGTCGGTCTCTTTGTCCCCAGGCAGGTAGGTAGTGGCTTTGTGGTCAACGATCCACAGATGCCCTTTGTACTCGATGACCAGGTCGACCCGTCCGGTGAGCTGCATGCCGTTGGGTAACTCGACATCGAACTTAACCTCGACCTCTATGATCTTCCAACCCTGGTCTTCAAGCCGGCTCCATCGTCGATACCCGTGATACATCCATAGACAGGCCATGCCGAGGTCGTAATCCGGATGCTTGGGATTCTTGGCCCCATGCTGGTTCAACAGCTCGATGATCTCACCGAGTGCACCCTTACCGGGGTCACACACATCGCCGGTTGCCTGCACCCCGTTGTAGTGGCAGTCCATGATTTCATGCCACAGGATACCCCGAGCCAGAGGGAACGCCGTCTTAGGAGGACGCCACCCGGCCTTGTAGTGGAGTTGATGTTTATGCGGGCACTGCCGGTAGGTGTCGATCTCGGTCCAGCTCGTAGGGGCAGTGGCGAGTACCATGCCACCAGTCTACCGCTCGTCTTTCCGAGGTGGCTAGAAACCCAGATATTTGATGACTGCCGCCATCAATCCGACCCGCTGGGCCGGACCTGAGTTGTAGATCGTTTGGCGTAGTTCCCCGAGGGTCATGCCCGATAGGTCGCCGTTGTGGCTCTCAAGCCGCTTTCGAGCCGAAATGCTTTGTTGGGCTTGGTAGGCCGCGGTGTCTTTTGCCCGCCATTCGTTGATCAGGCTCTCGGGCGGACGAACAACGTCTTTCGCTGGTTCAGCGGACCTAACGCGGTAGGAGGCACCGCTATACTCCACCCGATAGGTCGTGCCGATCGCGCCATAGAGAGGTTTGCGCCCAAGCCAGATCTCGTCGTCCGGGCTGCATTGGTCCCGAGGTGGTCAGGCGATGGCCACCCAGGGTCGATCGCCTGCTGGTACCCATCCGCGTACGCGGCAACGGGGTCGAAGTCGTCCGACATCGCCCCGTTCACCGCTCGTTCGTGTGCTGTTGCCATGGTAACATCCTAACACATAGGATGTCTCGGTGTCAAGGACAGGTAGCGATCCCCGCGTTGATCATGTCGGAGAATGCCACGGCTGCCGGCTGGTCCGGGACACCGTACTCCCAGGGTGGCACGTTGAGGTGGACGCCGTCCTCGTCGAGGTACTCGGGATGAGCCTGGACGATCGGTGACCAATCGACAGCCACGGTGTTGGCCCTGGCCGCGTCGATGGAGTCGACGTGCGCACGGTAGGCGTTGATGACCGCGGTGTTGTGGGGGGCCGGATGCGGCTTGACCAGGACCACGCACGTGTTGACGTGGGGACTGAACGCCAGGGCGGTCACCTCGTTGCGCTGGTCAGCGCCGAAGGTGGCGTAGTTGTGCCCGAACTCGATCACGAGCACTTCGGGACTGGTGCCCACAGTGGCGACATCTTGGGTCACTCGGGGCTGAGCGTGAACAGCTCGCCATCCGGGATAGACCTTCTGGTCGACGTCGTATCCATCGTAGTTGCCGCCGTAGAGCATGGACTGCCAGATGACCGAGTCGCCCGCCATGGCGATTCGGTTGGGGGTCGGAACCTGCTTGACGGCTGGCGTACACGCGAACAGCATGAAGGCCAACAGAGGCAGGATGAGGTAACGCATCCTTTGGATCATGCTGATATTGTAACACACGACATGACTGGTTGTCAAGTAAGTGACAGCAGTCACGTCCCGGTGGGATTTCGACGGTGTTTGAGACACACATCACCCATGTCGCCGTTGGGAAGTTTGCGACGACTGAACCCGACTCGCTCGGAGTTCTCCCGAGCTTCGCTGGCCGTGATGGTCACGTGTCGACGGTGGATAATCCCTACGGCACCGTGGGTCCATTCTCCGCACTCGGGCCAGTCGCACTGGACGTCGTAAGTCACAAGAATCATCATCGTCTAACTTCGGGTACGTAACCAAGCGGATTCCCCTGGGCATCGAGGTTGTGGCCTCGTTTATGGCCTCCGCAGGTGGCGCAGTACCACCACTCTTCGTCTTCGGATTCCTTGAACCGATGCAGCGGTATCCACGGTTCATCGACGTAGTAGAGTTCTTCATCAGCCATGCCCACGCAGCCTAACACCGTGTTTGTCAGCGTGTCAAGTGCTCAGACGCGCAACAGCCGAGTTGATTTCCGCAGTTTGTCCCTCGTCCCGTAGAGGTTAACGGCCTCTACCGCCCTGCGATATCAACTCGGCTGTCACTACCCCGGTCAGTGGACCACCAGCCTAGGAGGGTGGTCTATCCGGTGGCGTTGACTCGGCGTTCTAGAGGTCGGCGTCCGACACCGGTTCGCCGTCCGCGGGTGCCTCGTCACCGTTCTTGGCGCCCTTGTCAGCGGCCTTGGCACGCGGCTTGCGGGGAGCCTTGGGAGTCGGCTGTGGCCAACCCAGGTCGTCGAGCCGCTGCACAGCTTCGGCCTTGGCCTCTGCGGTCACGGCCTCGTCGGTGCTCCGGATAGTCCGGTAGAACGACGCCTTGAGCTGCGCATCATGGCCCGGGATGAACCGAGCTTTCTTGCCCTTGGGGGTCTCACCGCAGCCGCACAGACACGGCTCCCGCGGTGTCTCCGGGGCTGCCTCCGGCGCAGCGGTTTCCGTATCCGTCATTGCTGTCCTCTCGATCGGATGATGAGATTCTAGTCTATCACCCGATCATCAGCTACGCAAGTAGGAACGTGTGTACCGCCGCGTCTTCGTCTTCATTCCATCCGAAGTAGTCCGCTTGAGTTTCTTCGGGACTGGGCGTGATGCGGTCTCGCAGCAGATCGGGATGGTTCAATTCCAGGATATCACCCACATTATCGGGTGTCATCCTGATGTGATTAGCACCGGTCCGATACTGACCGGTCGCTTTAAGTACCTTCGCCCCAGCTCGCAACACATACAGCATGTGGAGATTGCCGTTAGTATCAGGAGCTTTGGGCTTGCGGGGTTCGCCTTTGGGACGAGCTTCGACTTCTCGCCGCTTGTCCAGGAACTTAGTCCAGCCGCGTCGTTCTAACTCTGCCTCAGCATCGGGGTTGCCCCCAGCCAATGCCTCTCGAATGAGATGCGCTTTGTACTTAGCATCGTGCCCAGGTAGGAAGTCGCCACCCCTGGTGGCCTCGCCACAGCATAGACACGAGGGGACTACGGGGATGGTTGCCATGCTAACAGCTTAGCACAGCACTTGTTCCGGTGTCAAGTGGCTGCTACTGCGGTCGACTCCGCCATCAACTCACCCAGCATAATGAACATCCGACGTCGAGCACGGCGGTAGCTTGGACGCCAGCACCGCAGGAGTGACTTGGCCTCCGCCCAACCATCACGAAGAGTTCGCATCCAGGGCGACAGCTCGACCACTCGACGATCGATGCCGGCGATTTGTTCGAGCCGATAGCAATGAACGCACACCACAGACCCGTCGTCCATGACCGCGTGGAACACGTCGTGACCCATGAACTTGTGGCACAGGGGACAATGCGATGAGAACTCGATCTCATTACATCGACAGCGCTTGAGTTCACAGGTCGAGGACTCGGTCAACGTAGCAGTCATTGCCTACCCTTCCGGCGTCTACCAGCTTTGCCCTTTTGGCGTTGCTTGATGGTCTTACCCGTATAGACTCTACACCCAGGCCCTTTACATCTCTCCTGGCTCCTACACCCACTGTGGAAGCTGGCTGCAGAATAGTTCTTGTGAGGATTGCCGAATAGTGGTCCGGGCATCAGACCGAGATGTTCAGCTTGGCTCGGAGGTTATTTACTTCGGTCTGTGCTCGTTCGATTGTGGCAGCGGGATCAAACGTGTTGAAGGTGTACCCGGCTGCGCGATCGAAGACTTCCAGCATGTATTGGGCGAGCTGCCATTCACGCCGTCGTAGGGCTGCGGCTCTCCGCCGCTCTTGGCGCTGAGCATGAGTCCCGTACCGGTCCCTGGACGTGTGGTGGGCTTCGGAAGTCTCGTGCCGGCGAGAGTGCCAGCCGATCGGGACCAACTCACTATTCGACATTTCGCTCCTTCTCTAAGGCCGCCAGACCAGGGAGGATCGGCGTTCCCCCCTGGTCCGTAACACGATCGTAACACGGGGTTTGCCCTGGTGTCAAGCGGACGAATTGGTCTTGTTGGTAGCCGGCTCGACGGTGATCAGGAGGTGATCACCAACTTTCGGGATGCCCTCGCCGTTCGCCACGTAGGTGATCTGCACACCTACCGCGTCACCTGCGGATCGGTGCTGACACCTTGTTCGCACGATTGATTCTCTCCTGTTTGTGAGGTCATCAGCGCGGCCCGGAGGGGGGTTGGTTCCCTTCGGGAGCGCTGGGGATGCCACAACTCAGCCGAGTTCCAGCTTGTCGCTGTCAAGTGGTAAGGTGATCTGCTTGGCAGTGCCCTTGTTGTCGAACTCGACCGTGACTTCGGTCAGGGTCTGCTCGACGATGTTGCCGTCTCGCCACTTGTTGCGGTACTTGACCAGAGCCGGCTGGTAACCCATGGGCTGCAGGGTCTCGGGGTCCAGCTCACCGCGATCACCCGCGAACACCTCGTGGGGATCGATCGACTCGGGGGCCTCGTCGGACGTGTCCTTGGCCTTGACCTTCTTCGCAGGGGCCGGCGTCAGGAAGTGAGTCCAACCCCGCTCTTTGGCGAGATCTGCGGGCGTGGCGTAAACGGTCACCCCGCCCCGCAGGAAGGCGATGTCCTCACCGGCGCGGAACGCCTTGATCAGGGTCGACTTGAGCTTGGCGTCATGACCGGGAACGAACTGGCGCTTGCGAGCGACGGTCTGGCCACAGCCCGAGTACAGCTTGACCTTGATGCCGTCCGGCTGCTTGACTTCCTCGAACCGGTCGAGGCACTGGCACTTCTGGGATTCTGCCATGTTGGAGGTGGTCCTTTCGGGTTTGTTGTCCTCGGAAACCATTGTACCACGTCCGTGTCCCGTTGTCAAGTATCCAAGCGGCAGCCGTATCGCACCGGTCTTACGCAATTCCTGTAGTTCGGCGTCATCTTCTGCCATTATTTTAGCGATCTCAAGATGACTGGATGTCCCGACTTCGATGTGTACGTGGGCGCGCCTAGTCACCCGCCAGACGCCACTTCGCCAGGTGATGTCGTGGACGGGTGACCGATAGAGCCAGCGACTAATCCGGTCCCATTGCATCTATTTCCCGTCGCAGCTCACTAACCCATCTTCAAGGGTCATCCGATCCGCCATTCGCGCGAAGGGACTCCTCCCGCAACAGGGCATCTCATTTGACCCAATCGGCGGACAGCGATGAACTATGACTCCCTCCTCTTTATTCATCTCTGCCTCGAACCTATTCACCACGCGACGGATGTCCTGCAACGCTTGGTGTCGAGAGCGACCGGCTCCTACTAGAGCCGAACCTATCCGCTCGATTGGTTCTTTAATGGCCTGATCTATTTCATCATTGGTCATTTGCCCCTCCTCAGGCTGCAAACAGGCGACGCCAACCAATCAGCTCGCTGTTGTCGTGCGTGTGAACACAGGTCCCGCACAGCCAACCGGAATGATCCTCGACCTTGATCCAGCGGCCGCTACCTTCGGTCTTGGGGCAAGACCAATGGCTATGGCTGGTGTTGGTCTCGTCGACAACGACACCGAACAGGCTCTCGACGTGCCGGGTCTCGACAAAACGGCCACGGTGCCGGCTACGGACAGGGATATTGGCGACGACGTCCATCGGCAGGAAATGTCCCCAGCCTCGATCGATCATCGCCAGGACCGCATTCTCACGGACCCACCAACGCCGATCCTTGGCCTCGGTGATCAGACGACCCTTGAGACGCCCGTCGTGCCCGGGAAGGAACCGCCGCTTGACTTCCGCTCCACAACCGCACTGGCACTGGTTCGTCTCCATACCTCAATTTTAACACGTCATTGTCCTCGTGTCAAGTACTGAGAGCCGCGAGCTGCAGTCCCGTTAAAGCGAGATCCACCTCTTTGGTCTTCTGCTCAATCAGTTTGGACAGAGCGCCATCGACCGTACTTTCGGTAATAAGATCAATAGACAAAGTGGGCCGTTCTTGTCCGAACCGCCTGATCCGACGTCGGGCTTGATGGTTGCTCGCTGGTCGGGGTGACCGCTCGATAAAGATACAGGTATCGGCCCGGGTAAGAGTATGCCCCTCCGCCATCGTGCCGATCGTCCCCACGAGAGAATGATAATCGCCGTTACGGAACCGGCGGATCTCCTCCAACCGATCCCGCATGGAATAATTGGACGACACCACCCCCACATCCTTGTTTAACTTGCGCATCCTACGCGCCGTTGCCTCCGCCGAATTCTTGTAAATGCAGAACAAGAGTACCGGATGTGTGCGCTCACGAACCAGTTCCTCGGCTACGTCGAGCTTCCCAGAGTTATCGCTCTTCTCATCGAGATCGAGCGTGGATAGACCGGTCGAGCATTGCAGCAACTTTTGGTGGATACCGCCATCGTTCCAGGACACCACCTCTTTGCCAGTCTCCGGGAGGTGCGTGAGCCACTCTTTCTTGAGCCGGCGATAAGCCTCGGCTTGCTTGGTGGTCATCTGGACTTTGATCGATTGCTCAGTCATAGGCGGGAGATCGGGCAGGACATCGTCCATCTCGCGCCGTAACCAGCGATTTACAAGCCCCCACTCCTCCGATACCTGCTCCCATGTAAGGCCCCGTAACAGGCCTTGGACATCGGTGCCACCCCACGGCGGTTTCCATTGTTTGAAGTGGTCGTTTACCCAATTCCAGTAGTTACTGAACCGTTTATCGCCCGGGTACAGTAACCGGAGGAACATGAATATCTCATGACCCCAGTTTGGCATGGGGGTGCCGGTGGCCAAGTAGAGCCGATCGCTCTTTAACTTGGTCGATACTACCTTGGTCCAGTTAGTTTGGCGGTTCTTAAGGTAGTGAGCCTCATCGGCAATGATCGTGTCCCAGCGGGCGTCTAGGTCCTCCCGGAGCAGAGGAACGACCACCGACCTTGCCGTGTGTTTCTTGTTCCATACCCGTTTACAGAGACCGCCGTAGCTGACCCAGGTAAACTCTGCATCGGGTTGCCAGCGCTCGATCTCTTCCGCCCACACATCAGAGAGCGCGGCAGGAGACAACACGAGGGTCCGGCCTCGGGCTGCCAAAAGGAGCTGGTTAGTCTTGCCTACACCAGGCTCATCGGCCAACACCGCTCGCTCGGCATCAAGTAGAAACTTGGTACCGTGCCGTTGATATGGCCGCTGGGTCAGGGTCACGCCGCGGCAGCAGTGCGTCCGAACACGTGGTTACAGAGCCACTCTCCGGAGGCAGAAGCCCCCCTGTCGATGGCCAACAGCCAATCCAAGACCTCATCACCTGTGAGGGTATAGGCCTTGGCTGTGTTGATGACCGTCGACAGTCCGGGTTTTCGTTCTCCGTTGCGCAGCCTGGATGCCATCGAAAAATGGATACCTGCAGCTTCCGCGAAATCAGCGTTGGTGATGGTGGCAGTCATTTTGGGTACTGCCAGCATATCACGATCTTTGCCACTAAGTCAAGATCGTGGCACCTTCAATCGGCATCCCCTGATCGAGTCGATGAGCGACATCCCAGGTCTCTAACCATCGCCACGCGTGCTCCTCGATGGTGAACTCAGACGCTACAGCTCGGGCCGCCTGCCCAGCCTCAATTCGAGCTGCGTCATTGGTGAGGAGTCGTTTAACCGCGGCGGTCCAGTTCTTGGACTTATCGCCTACTACGATCCCTCCACCGCGCCGGGCCAACTCGGCATATTCGGGACGGGCAGACGCGATCCAAGGGATCCCGCAGGCTGCGTATTCCAGCGGTTTAAGCCACGACTTCGACCGGTTGAACTTCGTGTCGTTGAGGGGGGCGACTCCGAGTTGGAACTTGGTCAAGTGATCGGTGTATTCCCCGAATGGCACCGCACCCGGGCCGGCGGGATCCTGTCGCAAACCTAACGAATGTCCGGTCCCATCGAGTGAACCGATAATCTGGAACTCAAATCCAAGCCGATTCATCTCAGCGACAGTAGCCCCCAACATCGGCAGGTCATCGGGATGAGATACCAACGCGCCTGCCCAACCCCAGATCGGTTGACCATCGTCGACGTGTTCCAGATCGAGGAATCGACGAGGGATACAGTTTCGCAGGACCCGAGCGTTGTTAAACCTACTGTATCGGTCGAGCAGCGGTGGCGTTGACACTGTTACCAGGCTGGCCTCTCGGCAACCTTGTACAGCGATTTGCCAATTGTTGCGGGGTGAATACCGGGGATGCAGGCTCGTGAATGCTGCATTGCGAGGATGAATACATGACAGATCGTCGTCCATGTCTACGACAACGGTTTTACCTCTACCTCGTAGCCGGCGGATAAGATCCAACGACATGATATTGCTGGGCCGCTGGAAGACATACACGTCGGCGTCTTCCTCGTCGCTCATGGCGATGCCTTCAAGCCGCCCGTTCATAACCACGCCACCAATGCCCGACCCCTCCCCGGGTAGAATGACCGTGACATCGTGGCCTTGGTCGACGAGTGCTTGTCCGGGCCAAATCAAACGATAATGGCCGCAACCCCATTGGTCCGCCGGGTAGACGCGTACTCTCATCAGCCCAATACCGGCAACACACCGGTATCATGAACGGTGAGATGTCGCCACACATTGGTTCCATTAGCCTGGAACATTACAGTCGCTCCGTCCACGCTCTTTTCGGCGTTGATGTCAAGGTCGTAATCGCCTGTTTCATCGGGGGTGTAGTAAACCCAGGCATCCATCAACCAATGACTAACTCCCGTCACTCTAGGGTTGAGGTCACCCACGCGGTCTACCGAACTGCCATTGGCTCGAACATGGAAAGACCAGCGTGCGTCAACGCTGACGGAGGCTAATTCTGCTAACACGTGAGCATGAAGCGCGTAAGTTACTCCACCAATCAGAGGAACATCAGGTAATTGCATATCAGTCGGCGTGGTAGAGACGGCCATGGGTGGACCGTCAGTGCCCATTTTGAGCTGCCGGATCGGTCCCATCGGAACGACTGCCCCGATTATAAATGCCTGGTGGGGTGGCGCGAACAGGACTGTGACTTTGGCGCCTATAGGGATTCGGTATCCGGTGGTGACATCGTGGCAGGGTACCGATGCGGTATCTCCATCCATCTGCACCAGATGAATGTTGCTGAACGAATCGTGATCAGTTAGGATACCGTGTCGAACCACAGGGGTGATGGTTGTAAACAGCGCTCGTTGGACTGCAGCCTCGGCAGCCGTCTCGATGAGACGAACCAAATCCGCACTATTCGTGCTCACAGTTCTAACACCTCCCCCGGTTCGGCCTCATAGGTGCGTCGAGCAGTATGACGCATGGCCGACCCATCAACACACAACATCGACCAACCCATCTCAAAATATCGGGTCTCTTCATGATTGAGAACGTTATAATGGTCGTGACGGGGGTCCGGAGGTCCTGAAAACTCGATGGTCTCGAAAGGAAATCGCCAACTCCGGGCCAACGCTCGGGCCGCGGTCACCGCCTCCGCGTTAGTCTCAATGCCCTGCACCTGTTCGACGTGGGTACGGCGAAAGCCTCGGTTTTCATAGCTATGAGCGGCCGAAGCTGGAACATCGTATACTCCGAAGACGGTAACCTGCGATGCACCTGTGTTGACGACGATAAACCGGTTCGGTAGATCGAGAAGGTTGGTGGATAGAGAAGTCATACCCAGGTAGGTACGACCTCCGGCCGGATAATCGATCATCAAACCCTCATCGATGCTATCCGGGTTAGGCATCGGATGAAGCTGTGCAATGCCGTGGTTGTCGAAGAACAGCTCGTGGTACCCGATCATCGTTGCCAGTTCGTTGATGATTCGAAGGCGACTGGTGCCGGCAGGCCACGCCACGGCCTCTTGCGCAGCCGAAATAGACGCACCGGAAGGAGTGATCGAGAACTCGATCGGCAGCTCAGTTAACAGTTCCCGTAGGGCATCGGTTATGACTTTACCAGGACCGTAAGCGACCGTATAATCGAGCGCTTGGTCGACGATCTGTAATTGATCGACACAATTCAACGCAGGGACGAGGAGACCGGAGCTGACGACCACTGCAGACACATCCGAAAACATGAATATGCCCTGCGGCCAAGTGGTTCCGTCACCCAACACCATAGTAACTTTCAAGCGATTCTTGATGATGTCTATGGTTTCGAGTAATCCAGGATTGAACCGTAGCCCAGTAAGGGTGCGCTTAATGGCTCGGGAGGTATCAACACTAATCGTAGGAACTTGGTCTCGATCGATCGGGAGATTTTCTCGCACGACCTGTCGACCCTGGTCGAGGAGATCGAACTGCCACGATGCCGCTCGTTGCGACACGGCCTGCATGTCGAGGAGGACATTAGTGGGTATGGACACCGACCGTCTCTTCATTGATGATTGGGGTGGCCAATTCGGTTACCTCGACGTCGGCCAGCCATAGATCCCCAACATCTGGGTCATGGAGTTGGGTGAAGATTGGTACGTTTACGGTGGCGTACCATCGATTCCCACATCCGTCACGTACGACCAACGATGACACGGGCGCGTGACACACTGCGTGTAGACCCTCAGTTACGCTGAGGCAAGGAACTACGGGGGTGCACAAAGCACTGATCAAGATCCGGCGTTTGAATCGTATACCCAGACGTTCCAAGGGCCGGAAAGAGATATGTTTGTCCCTACCGTAGACGGCACGTACTACGTGCGACTCGGCGTCCAAGTTAATCCAGTCCTTGGAGATAGGCAGCCGCGCGGCATAGACCTCCGGGAACGCCACATTCAGCGTGGGATCGTCGGGGGAAGTGATGACCATATCCGCACCAGGAGGTGCTTCGGTCATCACACACACCTCCTCCACGAAATCACCGAACGCCCCGTCCGATCGCCGTTGCCGGACTCGATAACACACGTCGTTATCATACACGTGGGACCAATCATCCCAACAGTTAGCGGCAAACCCGCTCGCCGGAGCCCCGGTTGCCGGCGATCCTGTCGGGGAAATGATGGCTACGGTCATCCATTCTTCGTCGTGCTGGCCGTGCTCCATCCGTTGGACTTCGTAATACGAGAACTTAGCGATGGTCAGAGTGGTAGGACTCCAACACACGCGGTGGTACGGGATGCCAGTCACTGCGCATTCGGGCTGCGTAAAAGGCGCGCAGGGGTCACACACGCCACCCGTCACGGGCTGGGTAAGTTGGTCGACCGATAGCCCAGTGATCTCGGGTGCCTGGGACAATAGTGAGACCTGCAGGTCCGCGAGTCGAGCGGTAGTATCATGTAACGGCAGGAACGCGTTGGAAGGCGGAATGAATGCATGTCCGGTTGCTGCCCCATCCGCAGTTTGGTCGCCCGTACCTGTAACGTAGACCTCAGAAACCAGAGCGCCGATACGCCAAGCCACGCTGGTTAGACCTGGTTCACCGTAATCGGCCGCTAGGGTAAACCGTGCTCGCACGCCTGCGGCCTCGTTAATGTCGATCCCAGATCCGAACTCGACGACCACTTCGCGATATTCATCATTGAAGATGTCGTTCCCGACCTTCGGGCTCGCATCGTACATTGCTTGGGTGATCTGGAACGGGCCGGCGATCACTGTATCGGCATTGTTGACTAGATCAAGATTGACGTATTTCTTGTCGATAGGTGCAGTAGGGGAATTCGGGAATAGCGCCACAACGACTCGGGCCTTGGCGTATTCGGTCGTCCCGGCAGGCACCAGCAACTGCTGCCGAGGTCGCATCCAATTCGCGGCATCAGTTTTAGATGGCACCGCGCCGCTGGTACTACCTGAATACGGTTGTGTATCGACAGTCTGTTGACCATTGTTGAGTAGGCGCAGCGAGGGTAGGCCGTCGAGTTGCGCAGCCAAAGCCTTTGGGACATTGCCTTCCCATAGTGTCAGGTCGTGTAAATCCCAATCGAGGAAGGTGTAATGCTGGAAGGTGCCGTCGGGTTTCTTGTCTCGGATCGCTCGCCAATCAAACGACCCGGAAGACACATAGTCACCGTCTCCGGCCGGGGCTCGGACCAGGACGATGTATTCCCGCCCAGCTACGACCGTAGCTGCCGAACCGGTGGCATTCGGCAGATGCATCTGCCCGCTAACCCATTGATAGGTTCCCGGTGGCTCGATGACAGCGACTCCCGCTCGCCGTTCAGGAATGTGATCAACGTGGATCCGGAGTAGATCCATGATGTTGGATTGCGTGTTTAGCGCGTTATAGCGTAGACGGCGGTTTCCAACCGCGGAGTTGAACTCCCGGACGTTCTGCGGCGACCACAGTTGCCATGGCCAACCCAATCCCCCGGTACCATTCTCGATATAGGCCTCACCCATGTGCCAAGTTTGAAGACCACCAGCGAACAGTCGTGTCCAGAAGAACCCACCGTTTTGGTCGATGCGCCGGACATTCATACTCTTTAACGCGTTGGCCTCTATCGCGATGGAGATGACATGGCGATCCAACGGAAACGTATTAGCACCCACCATATGTACGACCACTTGCGATGGGGCTGAACCTGAGTTAAACAGGAAAAGTCCGTCATTAAGAGCTTGCAGCTCGTTGCCTTCGGGCGGAGTACCCACCTCATCAACGACGTTACTCGACGACGTGATACTAGAAAGGTAGGTGGTAATGGTGTGAGTCGCGCCCGGGTCAAAACCCGTCGCGGGGATTATCTCAACAATGAACGGTTTACGGTGACCTGCAAAGTGCGTGGCTGACAACACGGGGTTGTTGGTCGACGCGCCGGAATAAAGTACGACCTCGTCTACTTCACCCGACCGCTGAGGCTTAAAACGCAATGCCCGCATTTGCGTGTTGGTCTGGATGATATTTGTCGCCACACCGACACCCAGGAACTCAACACCGACCACATCTGGTAGGCTAGGGTTCCAAGATGAACGGGGCATCAGAACGTCCTTACGGCAAACTGCAACTGTTTACGAGCTAACTGGGTCTCCATGCCGTCGATGATATTCTCACCGATCTCTGTAGCTCGCTCGTCACTGACATCACCGTTGACCGTGACGCTAAATTGCCCGATCGAGATCCCCCCAGCGGAAGAACCATCAGGGAGTGTAGCAGATCCGATGTTATCCCGGGAAGGGGTTGTCTGTCCGGCAATAAGATCGAGGAGTCCCGATTTATCCATCAACGCCATCGCTCGACGAGGGTCATCGGTCGGAATCACAACCTCAGGAGCGTGCAACACCGCGAGCGTATCCTCGTCGATAATGCCACCTTTGGCCAGACCCGGGATTGCGCTGATGGCATCGCCAATCACCCCAGCTCCTGGGATATCACCGATTTTGTCGATGAGGTCGCCGATCAGCCCAATAGCGTCCTCGATTACATCCGCGATCGAGTTGATAACATTACGAGCTGTGCGAACAGCGCCTTCGACAAGGCCCCAGGCGGTCGCAAATGCACCAATGGCTGGTTGCGCTGTCGCAGTTAAGAAATTAGCAAGTGGCACAATGACGTTGTTGTAAATGCCGCTGATGACACCAGAAGCAGCACGGACCGCACCTGCCAGGAGATCGATTCCAGCCTTAACGACGTTTACGGCCGCGTTGAAGACGCCGCGCAAAAAACCGCCAAATGGTACCAATATGCTGTTCCATAGGAATGAGAACACTGTAATTACGGCTTGGACCGATGTCTGGACGACCGCCGTAAGCACATTTGCCAGAAACGAAAACACTGGGATCAAGATTCCCGCGATGAACGAACCTAGGGGTTCAAGTACGGCATGCCACAAGACTTTGAAAATCTCAATAGCTACCGACACGGCAATAATCAGGGGGCCTATCATGATAGCAATAAGCACCCGAAGCGCAACGATCAACACCTGTTGCAGGAAGGTGGCGATGGGCAGCAGGATTGTCTGCCACAGGGTTACGAATATAGACCCCACGAATTGCGCGGCCGGGACGATCACTCCTGTGAAGAGCCCCGCTAGCGCGATAAATGGGGCCAGGAATACGACTGCCACGAATTGACCAAATGGTACAAGCACCGTCTGCCATAGGGTTGTGATCACACCGACAAAGGCATCGAATGCGGGTTTGGCGTTATCTCGAATGACCGTCACCAGTGTGGCTATGACCTCAGCGATGAACGCGAACGCCTGAGCGATTGCCACCAAGACCGGTGCCTGAATATGCGTAATCAGTAACGCGCCAAGTTGTGACAGAGGTGTAATCAGAGGCAACAATGCCACCAAGATCTCAGCGAGCGAGACGGCGATCGACGCGAAGGCCTCGGCCAGCTCGGGTAGATCGGGCGCCAGCTCTTCGAGGATCGTCACGAATAGGTCAGCGAAATGTTGGGCTATATCTTCGAGGGCAGGACCTAGGATCGCGATCGCATCTGTAAGGCCCCCAGCCAGGATCGCGATGACTTCGTTAAAGACGGGCAGCAGCGGCTCGATAGCTTCAAACAGGCCAACAAACACTTCTACCAGACTTAGGACCACCGGACTCAGAGCTTGAAACACGGTGGTAACCGACGCCGCGATCTGTGCAAAAACCGGAGCGAGAGTCACCAACAACTCGGAAAACCCGTTGGCGAGGGTATCAATGATCGGCTCAGCGATCTCCAACAGATTGGTGAGGACATTGATCAGCGGGGGGATCGCCGCCTCAGCGAGATTCAGGAATAGGCTCGCTATCGGCTGGATGACTTCGCCCAGTTGATTAAAAAACGGACCCAGAGCGTCGAAGATCGGAGCTAGAGAACCGATACTGTCCCCGACACCCTCGAAGATGGATGCCAGACCATCCGACACACCTTGAAGCGAATTACCAATGGAAGGCCCGATAGCGCCGAACACCGTTACTAAAGTGCTAATGAGACCACCAGCTATCCCAGACAGGGCCGGTGCTATCGTTGTCAACGACGATTGGATGACCGGGATAGCATCCGCCAACGCCGTCTTGATCGTCGGGACCAACGGTTGGAAGGCATCGGTCAGCGTGAGCGAGATCGTATCTTTGAAAGTAGAGAAGAGACCGGTCAGCGTCTGGGCTTGTTTAGCCATGGCGCCTGCCGCGCCCGGGAATTCCCCCATCCCGGCGATAAGGAGATCTATACCTTCCTTGGCGGGGATCAAACCAGAACTGATCTGTTCCTGCAGTTCTGCGGTAGTAATCCCCAGACCCTCGGCCATGACCTGGAACGGTGAGAATCCGGGCAGGGCCTCAGCGAGCTGCAGCATCTCCTCGGACGTGACCTTACCTCGGGATGCCATCTGGCCCAGGGCGCGAATCACCCTATCCATCGCTTCGGGTGGTGCACCCAACACAGAGGTTAGGTCACCGAACACCGTAATCGTAGGCAGAATCTCTTCCCGGGTGATGCCCGCAGCCTCCCCAATGGCTAACAATCGACGGGCGTTGTCGGCCAAACCTTGGAACTCAAACGGTGTATTAGCCGCGAACTGCTGCATCTCCTTGATGAACGCGTCAGCTTCCTCTGCCGACCCGAGCAGAGCTTCGAACCCGATCGTAGTCTGTTCTAGGGCCGCGGCTTGAGTGAGACCGAATCCGACTGTTGCAGCTCCGGCAATGCCAAAGGCAGCCGCAACCCCAAGCGCTCCGGTAGCCAGCAACGAGAAAGATGCCCCGGACAAACCAATTCGACTGATCGCTCGGATACTATCGTTGGACGAGTCCCGGAACGATCGTTCCATGGTCTCTGCTGCGACTTCCGCACTAGCGACCAAGGGGGCGAAGGTGCTTGCACCGCCGATGTCTCGGAGCTGGGCGTCGGATTGACGTTGAGCCTCCTCGAATGAATCGGTTACTTGTTCGCCCGCGGCTTCTGCCTGCGCGGTGACAGCAGCAAATAGTTCCGGTCCGCCGATGTCTCGGAGAATAGAGTCAGTCTGACGCTGTGCCTCTTGGAAACTGTCGGTAATCCCTTCGCCGGCCTGTTCGGCTTGGGATTCCAAGAGGTCGAACAGCCCGGGACCGCCGATCTCCCGCAACGATTCTTGGATCTGTCGGGTCGCCTCCCGGAAGGCCTCTTCCAATTCCTCGCCCGTAAGCTCAGCGGTCTTACCGACCCGCAAACGTAGGGAGCGCAGGAATTCATCGACCCCATCTTCCGCCTTCCGACTATCGAGTTCAACCTCGACAAAGGCGGTGGCGATCGGCCCTCCGGCAGACGACGAAAACGACAACTACTTGACCTCACCCACGATGAGACCCATGTTGCGCGCAGCGTCCAACATGCTCTGTCCCGCGGCGGCATCACCCTTCCACCACGAGGGCTGACGAGACCGGGGCGGCGCATCTTCACCGCGCAACGCGTGGGCAGCCTTGTTCAGATCCTGGTCGAACTTCTCGCGCTCCTCCTTGGTCATGTTCATCACCCTCACGTAATAAACGAGGTTCAATAGCCGGTTGAAGGGGAGCACCCAGGGATCTACGTTGCGGGCAGCACACCACCCATCGAATTCACGTTCGTTCCGCCGTGCCCAGGCGTAGAGGGCGACGGCGGTTCCGTAGGGTGAGGCTTGCTGTACCGCTCCACCAGGAATTTGATCACCTGCTGGGCGTGGTGGCGTTCTATGGGTCGCTCGACGGCGCGGTACCGAGCAGCGAACAGGTGCGCCGAATCATCGTCGAGGACCTGGTCCAGGAAGCCGGCGAGTTTGAGGTCGTAGGCCTGTTTCGCCTTCATGAGGGCGGCCAGATCGGACTGGGTTGCTTTCTCGGCGTCGAGGCTGAGCAGATCCCCGAACTCGTCGAGGTTGAGCAGATCGTCGATCAGACCGCCACCGACTGCCGGCAGTGCCCGGAACTCGTCGTCGTCGATCGTGAATATGACTGGTGGCGCCCCTGGCGCCGTGGTTTCGATATGCAAGCCGGTCAACTTTGCATCTCCCGTAGTAGGGCTGGTTTGAGGTAAGGGCGTGCTCGCATTCGCACACTCCCATCGCGGTTATGGGTACCCTCCTCAACGTATCTGGCGTAGTTCACATTGGTCCCGATCGTGACCGTCAGTCCACTACCACTCCGGTAAGGTGTGGTAGTCCGGATAGACGATCGCAATCGCCCGGTATCGACTGGGCACAACCGTTTGGCTGTACTCTCGATCCGCAGGCCGCGCCGGTACAGCGCTACGTTCATAGGACTGCCCATCCCCCCGGGGGGGTGAAACAATCTGTTGATCGTAGTCACGTGTACCACTACCGACATGTTTCAACACTCCAAGCAGGTCGGTAATCCAGCTAAGACTATGGCGGTTGATCCCACGCAGCCGCCCTCGGGACCGTATGTTTCCTGATCTCCGAGGACCCATTTAAACGGCTCACCCGCGACCGGTGTGATCGTGTCTGTGTCTCGCAAACAACAGATAACTCCCTGCCGTACGGCGTCCATGTCAATCATCGTGGTAAACGCTGATTCATCGAGCTTGTCGCACGTCGGGGCTTTGCGTGGGGTCCCGACAGGAGCGCATCGAATGATCTGGACAGCGTACGTTATTACGGTGTAGGGAGCATCCTCGCAGTTGTTGCGGGTTATGGACCCGATTGCCGGGTTGGGGAAGTCGAACGAAGGGTAACCTCGTAGGATGTTGACAGTTAGCTGTCCTTCGCAGCAATCAACGTGTTCGGGTACTGCCCCGGGTACTAAGCATCGACGACCGGGGCATCCGGCGGTCGTCTCCAAAAGCTTAGCACAGACGCATTCGAGGATCAAGGCCCCGAGTTTATACGCTCGATCGAATTGAGGCATGGGTCACCCCTGGACCCGTGCGTCGAACATCCGATCCGGGGACCAAGCACGTGCCCGATCCGGTATCCCTGCAGGGTTCTGGGTTCGAATGAACAGGTCAGCGAGGTCGTTGCCTGTCAACCGACTATCGAGGAGATCTTTGGCTGCGAGCTTCTCGAAAGTGACGCCTTGTCGCACCACCCGCTGCACCGATTGAATCAGGTTGCAGTCAGCACCTGCGCATGCTCTGGCGATTTCGGCGGCCAGCGACCCGACAGCCATTCCAGCTCCGGCAGGTGGGTCATCACCGAACGACGCGTTGACGAACCATGATCCTGGACCGCTGGTTACAGTCCAGTTTTGGCAGGTCGGCCATTCTTCACCGTCAGTGCGGACCAATTCATTACCGTTATACAGAACGTACGCGCCAGTGACCGGGAGCTGCACCCCGTCGATAACCACACTCTCGACGCGATTAACCTTCTCCCCGAGGACCACCTTCGAGGTGGTTCCACAGGAGCAATCATCGGAACACATTCCGCATGCGAGATTAATCCACATGCCACCGACCAAGGCTGGCCATGGATAGTCCCAGATACGGGACGACACCACCCCATTGAACCATTGGGCATCGGTAGGCCAGTCTCGACCACAATCACGTCGACAAGGTCGGAGCGGTACCGTGCAGTTCCCGAATTGCCGCCCAGTGGCTTGCCACAGGATCCCCGTCGCGAATTCCACAGCATGGCCAGTGACTGCCGGACTCAAGTCCGAAACATCACCGCACCATACTAAAGGCCATTCACACAGGTCACTGTACATGCTCCACCTTATGAGGCAGGCAAGGTCGCAGCGCCACAACCCGTCACGGCCGGCAGGGGCAGCGCTGCCAGGTTGAACCCGTAGTGGGCTAGTGGCGGAACCGCTGAGATCCAGTCGGGAGAACTTCCCGGTCCGGTTCCCCACAGGGTGTTAGCCGGCGAGGTCCGTGCCGACAACGACCATTCGAGAACACCATCCTGGATGGTGAAGTCGTTGAACCGCCCACCGAACAGGTTCGGCCAGGCCCAGTAGGCACGGAGGGGATTGGCACCGAGGCAAGCCACACCAGATACGGCCTGCCACACCTCCAACGAGAACCGGGTCTCCACGCCACCCTCGAGCACCCAGAAACCGGTACCGGTCACAGGCGCGCCAGTCGTGATTACCAACGAACCGGTGATTAAGTTGACCACATCGGGATCAATGGCGCAGAACTGAACGGTGAGGTTCGACCGACGGAACTGGTCAGGACCTTGATCATTCACGCAGAAATCACCTTGGGCATTGCGCAGTTCGTAGGTCGTGCCATCTTCGTAGTCCTGGCTGACCTCGACCTGGACGAAACCTTCGGTCACCACCTGGCCGCCGACACCGGAGACCGGAATGCCGCACTGGTCCAGGCGGACAATTCGCATCCGAGTGCCCTGGATTGGCGATGCGCAGAGGGTAGGTTGCATCGTCTACTTTTCCTCCATGTGTCGCTCTACCAGGGTAACGATGGCATCGCGTCCATCAGACTGAGTGAATCCCACGCCAAGGCACCGGGCGTATTCTGCCCAGGTTCCTCGACTGGCGTTCTTGAGGGGGGCCTCGCCGCACAGCGGCTTAACCGGGGGTGGGGCCGAATCGTTCAGGGCTTCACTCTCGGGCTGCTCGGGGCCGGCGGTAGCCAGTAGCTCCGAGGGGTGAATCCGGCGCAATGTAGGACCGTACAGACGATCGTGTTCATCGTGGTAGATCTCTTCGTATTCAGCCATCAGCCCACGCTCGCGATCCGTACGGGGATTGCAATATGGCAACAATCCCAGCCGAGGACGTAGGTTCGCTCGGCCACCAGGAACACGCTGTTGTTACCGCGGTTCAGAACACCACCCGGGCGAGCCTCGGGGACTGTGACTTCGGTTCGGCGCATAAACACCGCGCCAGTAGCGAACATCCACCGCACACCCGAACCACCCGGATCGGATTGACCCGGGAAGGTTCCAGGATAGCCGGCTCCCGCGGCTACCAGATGACTGTTCGGAGTGCGTAGCCGGGCGCCATCCTTGTAGATACTGCCATTGGTGTACAGCGTCGTCAATGTCCCGGGAGACATGTGAATGACACCTTCGTTACCGTAGCAGTTCGACAGCGCCTCTTCGAGAAGAGCAAGCCCTTCGACCGGGGTGACCGGACCGCCCGTGATGATCGTCGGGCTGCTCTGCTCGACCGTACCGTCAGATCCGGTGACCGCAGCACCGGTAACGGTGAGGTGGGGGGTAACTCCAAATTCACCGAGCCAGAATTCCCGTTCGATCGCCCGAGCTTCGCCCGAGGTCAACGCCGCTACAGCACGGGTACGGGCTTCATCGATGAATCCAGGCGCGGAACATACCGGCATCGTGTATACGGTGAACGGGTTCGCTCCTCGCAACCCGGGACCATCGGTAGGGATCTTGTCCGCGGGAATGGCTGGACAATCCGTAACCGTGACCCGAGCACGCTCGCACGTGTCGGGCTCGAACTGGATGCCGTTCTGCCAGTGAATGCTGTCCGAATCGGTCGGTGTCTGAGCTACCGACAACAGACCGTAGGGAAGGAGGGTACGAGTCGGCGGAGCAACCAGTAGCCGTGCTGCGGGCATTACCATCGTTCGTACACCTCCTTCCTCGGGTCGTTACGTCCCTTCCGGTCGGGTTAGACCTGCTGCCCGGTGGGCGACGCCGTGCCGATGTTGGCAGCGCCGGTCTGACCGGTGACGGCGAAGTCAACCGAAACCAGGCGGCTGTCGTGGCCGATCTTGGCGACGAGCTTGCACTCCTCGGTCCACGCGGCCGTGTGGTCGTTCTTGGCGTTGAGCGTGCTGTCTCGGACCACTCCGAGTTCCAGGTCGAGACCGTTGCCGACCACGAAGGTGCCGGCGGCCATGATCATGAACTGGACCACAGCAGGCCATGCCACACGGGGAGTGGCCTGCCCGGGGAAGTCACCCGAACCGACCTGCCAGTCGGTGACGAACTGGGCACGCACATCGCGGACGTTGAACCATTCGTTGATCTGGCCGTCCGAGATGGCGAGCATGTTCTCGACACCGGTCCGCTTGGCGAGGTCCGACCGGAGAGCGTGCTTGGCCCAACGGGGAAGGACGACTTCCAAGATGTCGTTGTCGCACATCCGGTACCGCTCACGGTAGTCGGCCACCTGCAGGTCGATGGCTCCCAACAGGCCGTTGGTGATCGGGTGATCGGAACCGGTGATCACAACCGCCGTGGACTGGGCCACGACATCAGCGATGATTCGCTGGTTGATCACATGCCGGTGAGCGTTCATCACGAGCGAGAGGTAGTTCCGGATCAGCTCCGGGTACGCGCTCTCGGTCAGGTTGCCAGCGGTGATGCACAGGCCGTGGCAGTCGAGCCGCTCTTCTGAGAAGGTCGGGCAGGGAACCCGGACGCAGGGCTTCTGACCGCCGCCGGTCGCAGCCGAGATGTCGTCCGACTCGGTCCAGAGCCAGATGTCATCGAGAGCATCAGCGATGGTCGGCGACGCGGGGAAGCGAATGCCGCCTCGGGTGATGCCCACCGTGGGCAGGTCAAGGATGCCATCGTCGCAGGCGATGTTGAAGAAGTCGTAGATGATCGTCGATGGAGCACACCAGCCACCGGCAGCGACCAGGTTCACCGGGTCGGCCGCTCGCCGCATGATGTCCCAGATCTGCTCGGGAGCTGCCTCCCGATCGAGGATGATGTCGAATTCCTTCTTGATGGTCGCCACCACGGCCGGGCCGCTGGGGTTGCCAAGCGACTTGGCTCGTCGGTGGATAGCGTCCGCCAGGACGGTGAGGTCATCGAGCTGACGGCCGGCTGAGAAGCTCGGGACGTCGGGGGCGACGAGGACCAGGGCCTCACTACGAGGGTTCAGCTCGGGATCAGGTGCCATTCGGCGAACCTGCGACAGCGGGACCTGCAGGTTGCGGGGCCGGCGGATGACCACGGGGCCGGCAGTCGCTCCGGCGGTGACGGTCTCGATGGCCTCGCCTGCGGGGGTCGTCACCGCGTCGGGGGTCACAACTTCGGTCGTTGCGGCGGTGACGGTCTCGGCAGCAGCGGGAACCGTTTCGCCCTCGGTCTCTTCGCCGTCCTCGGTGGCACCCATCTGGGCGGCAAGGGTTTCGGCTCGGGCCGCGAACTCGGCTCGCTCGGTGGCTCGGTTCTGGATCTCAGTCTGGACCCGTGCGTGCGCGGCACTGATGGTTTCGAGCTGGGCGACGTCATCGGCCGTGAGCTGCTGGGTTCCGCCACGGATGGCGTTGAACGTAGCCAGCAGTTCGGTTTCGAACTCGGTGAGCTGGTCGTCGGTGACGCCTGCGACGACTGAGAGGTCCTCGGGAATTTCGAGGCTCTCATCGTCCTCAGCGGTCTCATCTTCGACGTGCTCGTCGAAGGTGAAGATCCAGCTCGAAGGCCGGGTGTTCGAATGCATCTGCGATCGACCTCCGTCGTCGGCTTCAACCACACAACCGCTGGCATTCGCCTTGGCAACGACGGGGGTGCTTCGCACTCGTCCTTGAGCCGACTTCGTCGATCTCAGGGGGCAGTATAGCACGGGCTGACCATCAGCCGCAAGGGGCTTGACACGAAGGCATGGACGTGTTATAATGGAGACATGGAAAACAGCACCGTCAAGCTCTTCATCCGTCCCGGCGAAATCCTGTTGGAGATCGTCAACGAGAATGCCGGGATTTGCACCCGCTGCGACAAGCAGCTCGCGACCGGCAAATTCTGCTGGGACCACCGGGTCACCAGCGACTGGGTGTTCGGCGGCGAGCCTTTCGAGATCGGTGAGGAATGGTTCCCCGATGCTCGCCATGCCGATGGTACCACCTGCGGGATCGATTCCCGGGGTGAAGCCATCTATCACTGCTACGCCAAGCCAACCTGCAGTGAGTGTGGGGCAATCGACCAAAGCGACCTCAAGCAGGAAGCCTACGGCGACCGGATCACCTGCAAGGCGTGTGGCGATAGCAAGTGGTACTCGATCGGGGACTAGTCCAATCACCGATCTTCATGGTAGGGTGGGCCTCGATGACCCACCCTACTCGTTGGTCCCCACGAATCCTCGAACACGTGGCCCCTGTCCTCCGGGATTGGGGCCTACCTGTGCATGACCCGTTTGCCGGCACGGGGGAGCGACTCGGCCAGGTCTGCGATATACTGGGCCTGTCATTCACCGGAACCGAGATTCAGGAAGGATTCATCATTGACCCTCGGGTACGGCAGGGTGACAGCACCCTCGAGGACACTTACCCCGAAGGCCGATATTGCATCGTCACTTCCCCCGTCTACCCCAACGGGATCACCGACCATTTCGCGGCTCAAGACAGCAGCACACGCAATACCTACCGCCAAAAATTGGCTGAAATCGTAGGTGAGGACCAGCCGCTGCACGTAAACAACATGGGTCGGTACGGGACCCGTCAGGGCAAGAAAGCCACGGCGACCTATTGGGATTTGGCTCGAGCCTCCGTGGCCCATTGGCCATCCCGCCTCATAGTCAACGTCTCGAACCACATAGCCGATGATGTCGAATACGATACTGTCGGCAGGTGGCGCTACCTGCTACACTCGCGGGGCTATGCCGTCCTCCGATCTTTCTCCGTACCAACACCTCGTAATGGTTTCGGAGCGAATGGGAGTAAGCGCGTCGATTGCGAGTGGGTTTTCGTGTGCCTATGGAATGGCACTATCCCGCACTATCGAGGACCAGACGATGACTGACGCAGATTTCACCGAATGGGAGGGCGAGGTCTTCGAGGGTCAATTCCAGACATGGCTCGACCGGAACCGAGAAGCCCTCGAACGCTTTGCTGCTCAAATGGGTGCCACAATGCAGCGCTGCGCCTCCACACTTCCCGCGACGTGGCCTCGATCGAACGCTTCCTGACGAGTTTCGTCTCCCACGGATCTATGCTACCTGCTTGATAGCAGTGACGTTGTCGTAAATCGCCGGACTGTTGAAGCTCCCATGAGCATAGAGCAAGCAGGGTACTCCGGCTTGGGCTGCCGCGGCGGCTCCGCCTGCGATCTTGTTGAAGTCCCAGGTGGTGCAGTTGGGACTCTCCCATGGTGAATCCGCTTCGATGTCTGGGTTGGCGGCTCCGCCGAGGTTGGTGGGCACTCCGTAGTCCGGTGCTGTCTTGGCCTGCAGGATGCCGCCCGGCAACAATCGTGCGTTCACATAGTATGGCGTAACCTTACCGGGGATGGTCTGTCCGGCATTGGTATCGTCCGCCACCCCCTGCTGTGACCATGAAATCTGACCCGTAAACGGGTTAACGTTGGTCACCCGGGTCCGCACCATATCGTAGGTAGGATCCGCACCATCGACGGTGATCCAATCGCCGACTTGGAATGGGTTGTTCAGGGGTAAGCCAACAGTAGTGACAATGCCATTGGTTCGAGACGCGTCCGTGGCCAAGAAATTCCGACCGGCTACGACTCCGCCAGTCGATTGACCAGCGATTGTGACAGTGCCAGCACCGCCGGATTCATTGGCTCCGACTTGGGACCATTGGATCTGAGTGTCCGCCACACTGGTGACGAGGAACACGCCGTCGAAGCTGGCCGTCGCCACATCCATTACGATGAGATCACCGACCCGCCACCGAGAGGCAGCGCCAGTAGGGACCGTCGCCGTAACTACGTTGCTCGCCCTAGCACTGGCAGACACCACATCCTGGTCTCGTATAGTAGTCTGGGTAACACCCATACTAGAAGCATCGGGCGGCCAGTCCCATATCCCCGCGATGAGTATACCAGGAATGAAATGCCATAACACGATCGATCTAAATCGACCATCTGCCCCCAGATGTAGGTTCATGGCATAGCCGTGTTCCATGATGCCATCAGTAGGAGGGGGCGAAGCCCACCGAGATCGCATCTGCCAGTAGGGGAATGGCGTCGTCCCGGGGAGTTGAAAGAAATCTCGCCGGTTGGATTGCAGACCCGTACCGCCCACGATCTGCATCACAGCTTGACCGTGATATAGCGATAGCGCCGACGCAGGCGCGGCAGCGTCAGTAGTGACTACATACTGCGTCCAGTCGGCAGGAGACCCCGACCGCAAGTTTGGCTCGGTGAATCCGGTGTCGAAGGTAAACACCGGTATAGTGGGCGCCATTCAGGGCCTCATTTCCAAGGTCGGCCTGCGGTGCTGGTCAGAGGAGATTCATCGTCCACGCTATAGTGGCAACGCCAAGTCCGGACCGGCGTGTGCGTAAAGCGGGCACCGGTATCAAGCAACCGGAGCCATCCTCCCCAGTCCTCACAATCCTCCCGCGGCCATTCCGGTGTTCCCGGAGTTGGAAAGCCGCCCGAGCGCTCTAGAGCTACCCTGCGCACCACGGTCGTAATCGGGATGAAAGCGTAGCGCCGCATGTGGGCTTCTTGCTCTGGGCCGAACGGCACCCCTAGCGGGTGCACCAACCGACCATTATGCATAGTAGCCATAGCATCTGGCCGTTGAGGGGTGGCCTCGGGCCAACCCACCAGTTCGAACCACGAGTACACGAGATCGGCGTTTGCTCGCCGGATTGCCCGCATACAGATTTCGAGGTGATTGGGCAGGAACTCATCGTCGTCATCGAGGAAAGCGACGTAATCGGTGGTTGCCTTCTGCCAGGCCTTATTCCGGGTAGGTCCAGCACCTTTCCCGTAGTAGTCGACCTCGACGATCACCTGATCGGGTTTCATGGTCTGTCGCAGAACCGATCTCAACGCCCGATCTAATAGGACCTGTCGAGGAGGGATAGTCGGTATGCACACGGCCACCGTGGGCAGCTTACCGTTCTTGAGCTTGGCTTGTCCCATCAGGTCACCACCTGCTCGGCAATCCGGAAGTATTACCGGTGTTGTGGTGCCATCGCCAAGTAACCTCGTTGACATGCCAAAACTTAGCACCCACGTCGCTGAGAGCAACGAAAAACGGGTGGTCCTCCCCACTGATGTCTTCGTGCACGGGGGACGAAAACCCGCCGACCTCCCGGGCCAGCTCAGTCCGGACTAGAGTCGTGATCGGGAACATGTGCGGCGCGGCAGGATCCCATTGCTTACCGCGGTTAATTTCGATCGATGGCGGCACGGTGCCGCCCACCACCTCAAACCACGGCCACACGACGTCAACGTCATGGTCAAGTGCTGTAGTCCTGAGAACCGCCAGATGGTGCGACAACAACGAATCATCATCGTCGACGAACGCCACCCACTCCGTCTGGGCACCGTACAAAGCTCGGGTTCGAGTGGGACCAGCACCCTGCCGTTCGAGATCGATGGCGATGGACACGGCGTCCGGGGACAAGGTCTGTTCACCGATGGTCGCCATCAGGTATGCCAATCGCCCGCTCCGTGGCGGGATCGTTGGGATCACAACTGTGATGTCGTTAACCATTCCAAGACCCGTTTCCCCATGGACCGAACCGGTAGTCCACCGTGGTGGCCCCAGTATAAGCGAAGCGAGCGCCTTCGTCAAGAAGCCGATTCCAATTCGCCCAATCAACCCACCCGTACGCCGAATTAGCTTCACACCACTCACCAAACACTTCTCGGTTAGCCATAACTACCGAGGGAGGGAACCAATTATCAACCCGCAGATGATCAAAGTGAGATGGGTAGGGCGGAAAAGTACTCTGCAGACGCCCTACTGATCGAAACCCAGCAACCAGCACATCAGCGCTGTCCGCGGCAATCTGTGTAACGGCGGACATCAGGTGATTCGGGTGCCACAGATCATCATCATGCAGGAACGCCACCCAATCACAATCGGTCGCTCGCATGAGCCGATTCATATTTGCGGCTTCACCGAGTCGACGGGGATCGAGTCCGATCACGACATCATCCGGTGGGCAGGTTTGGTCGTAGATCGATTCCAGCGCCTCAGGAAGCAATTTCCGTCGCTCATAGATCGACACAACCACGGCCGCGATTGTCTTATTCATGGGTCAAATGTGGTCTCAGTCAAATGAATGTATCCGTTCCACCAAGCTTCGAGACCGGCGTCATCGAGGCTGGCCAACCAACGCCAATGGGCGCCGAAGTGACCAGCGAGTTCCGGTGCCGCGGTATACGCGGCCACACCATTTTGAACCTTACGTCGCACCTGGTCAAGGCTACGGTACTGATAATGCCGGATACACACGCCCTGATAAGGTACCCGTACGCTACCCTCTGACTGGGTAACATCGTGGTTACCCATGTGGAGTTCCGACCCGGCAGTATACCGGAACATGACCTTGGGGTATTGCTCAGGAACCGACATCCGCCACCGCATGCGCTCGATCGGGTTGTTGATGCCGGCGTCGTCCGTGGGTTGTGGCAGGTAGACGTAGGACGGCAGAATGATGACATCGCCGCATTGTTCCAAATCGTCCATCGGCAAATACCAGGCCTCATCGGCATCGAAGGGAACAATCCAATCGCCTCGCTCAGCGCTGATCGAATGCACAAGCTTGGTCATCTTCTGGGCCTGGTAGTACCCAACTTCCCGGTCGGTCTCCCAGCTCACTTGCCCATCATCTTCGAGGTCAAGGAGGAGATCTACCGTCCCGTCTGTCGACAGGTTGTCGATGATGAACACATGATCCACGCCTTGGTTGAGAAGGTGTTCAACCGTATAACGCAGGATGTCCGCCTCATCCTTAACCATGGCAACCCCGTAGACGTTCATCGGCGTTGGAGTACTCGCAGGCTATCGACCTGCTCAACCAACTTGAACGTGCCGGAATCGACCGCGAGGTCCGCCACCGCGCCGATCTCGGGGATGGTGGCATCGTGGAACAGCAGGTACCCACCAGGGATGACGTTTTGCTGCCAACCGATGAAATCGGAATAGACGGTCTCGGCGTCGTGTCCGCCGTCGATGAACAGGAGACTGGCTTGGGTATGCCAACGGGGTCCGATCTTCCGGGAGTCCCCTACCACGGGGATAACCCAGCCTTCCAGCTCGGCTCGTCGCATATTGACTCGGAAATGTGGTAGCGAGTCGAACAGACCGTCTCGGCCTATCATCTCAGGATGATGACATTCCCGATCGGGTTCCATCTCGGGGGAGCCGCGATGCCAATCGACCGAATACAGGAGGGTTTCATTCCTCCGGGCGACATCCCCCAACCAGCAGGCGGATTTGCCGGCGTAGCCACCGATCTCGACAAACGGATACTGCGGGGAACAGTCCTCGACCGCCCGCCAGGCATATTGTTGGAGGGCGGGACCCTCATCTGAGTGGAGCCAACCGAGACAGGTCTCCGCTACATCCCGCCATGCATCAGTCATCTGAACCCCTGGTCCGGTCGTACAAATCGAGCTGGGTTTCCTACCGCGGTCGTATTGGCTGGGACATCTTGAGTGACTACTGCTCCGGCGCCGATCTTGGCGCCGTTCCCGATCGTGATCCCGGTGTGCAGGACTACGGCTCCTGCTCCGATCAGAACGTCAGCCCCGACCTTGACATCTCCACACAGGATGGCACCCGGGCACACGGTCACAAAATCCCCGAGGTAACATCCGTGGGACACCACAGCGTTTTGACAGATGTGGACATGGTGACCCCAGTCAGCCTCGTGGCTGACCTTGGCACCTTCCAGCACCACAACACCTTTACCCCATGCAGGTTTAACACCCTCCACGGTCAACATCCGTTGGGCGATCGCTCGGCGTGTCCAGGGCCAGGCGGCACCGACCACCCAGTTGTACGCACGGGCACCCCAGTCGAGCGGTTCGAGATTGAACGACGGATCGTCGTCGAATATCTCTACAACGAGCCTGGTGCTCACGAACGACTCCTGGATGGCTCGACCGTGAGGACCGGCACCAAGGACCGCAGCGTAAATGATCGATCGTTGTTGGGTGCTGTCTTCCGTACCAACTTGAAGAGAGGACCCGATCATGTCCCCTCCGATGTCGACTCGATTCATAGCACCTGACCAATCACGAGTCCTCGGGGGGTCGGCAGACTGATTGTGCGAATGGCTCCGCCTCGAACCAGTTCGTACTCGATCTGGGTGGCGAGATCATACCAGTCCCCGAGCTGTCCGCCACCCGCCTGGGGTGCGGTGTCGTGGAAGGCAACAATGGTGCGATCCGTCATCCACTGACGATAGTGGCGGAATTCGGGAACCCGAAGATCGAATAGGGAGTCGAAGAACGCGAAACCAATCTCCCCGGGTGGCTCCCATTCACCGATCGATTCTACGGGCAGGATACCAACCGGCAGGTCGATTGTCCGCCCAAGAGCGTAGGCGTGTCGATCGAGGTCGGGTTCGAAGCTGTAGAGCCAACCGTGCTCGTTGGCTACTAGAGCGTGACCTATCAGTTCCGTCGTCTGCCCAAAAGCAGCTCCGGTCTCTATAACCATATCGGGTTGCAGACCTCGGACTAGGCCGGCGACCAGCTCTGACACTTCTCGCTCGGTGGAGTGATCATCGGCGGAGGTCCAGTTGCCTGGTTCGGGACAGCGATGGGTCGGGCTGGTGAACCGAGACTCCGGTAGGTATATCACAGCTTCCACCCATCTCCTCGAACGTGGCCAACGTGTTCGACCAGGGGAGGATCGTCGATACCGCCGAAGAACGCGAACTCTTTGTCGAGGATTCGCATACACGAAGTAAACTCTGCCTCATTGCCAACAGGATAGGACCGGCGAAAGGTATCGAAAGGCAGCAGACAAGGATTCAACGAGAAAAGCCGTTGGTGAGTCACCCATCGCACGGTCCCCAACTCGTCAGTATGCATATTTTGTTGATGGACTGGATAACCCATGGACACTATATTGCCGTGAGCCTGCTCCTCCGGCGACCAAGGTTGACGCTTCAACACCATTTGACAAGCGTCACGTGCCCAGGTCATCGCGAACACCATCGCCCGGAGTGAGAAATCGTGCCGAAACACGAAATCCTCCTCAACATGCATCAAGTAGTCGAGTCGTTCGTTAAGCCCCCATCGCCACGCGGCGTTGACCGCTCCTGACATCCCGAGTTGGTGCGCTCGGTCCACCACCACATGCTCAGCAACCAACAACCCGGTAGGGTCTTGGCAGTGAGCGTTGAAGCTTCCGATGCAGTCCCGTAAATAGAGGTCGGGGTCTCGGTCAGAGATGTACACAACACCGATCTTGGCGCTCATGGTGCCGGCAGCCTAGCATACGAGTCATGGACCACGCTAGGAGACTTGACACGTTGACAAGGACATGTTAAAATGGAGGTATGACAAAGCAGCGAATTCCCAGCACAATCAAGCGGTCCGAGCGCAGCGGCTATTTCGTGGCAACCGTTTACGGACCCGCCCCCTACGGGGGATCGATCTCGCAGGCGTTCCCGACCGACACCCACGCTCGTTGGTGGGTCGCCCGCCGTGAAGAGCGTTACTCGGAAAGCCGCAGCTTCGGTTGAAGCGGCACCCAATCAACCGGCGTGGTGGCCAGGGCGTACACATCCCCTGGCCACAGCTCGCGCCCGGGTTCTAAACCTAATGGATGGCCTGGTCCCCATTCCACCAGAATGTCTCCGTATCCGGCAAACTTGAGCGCCTCCCGCAGATCATCGACCTCGATGTTGGCGTAGTACTCACCCTCAGGCACTGGACGAGATCCGTCAAACGCAGTATGGGGGGCGCGTCCCGGACCGGCAGCGGTGAACAACAATGAGCCACCTGCTCGGGTCATCCGAGCTGCGAACACCAGCATCTCTCGCCACAGCTCACAGTGTTCGGCGACCTCCATGCACACGACGAGGTCTACGGGTTGAGTCGGCTCATAGTCGAAGAAATCCCCAACCCAAGTGACATCAGGGCCTTCGTGCAGGTCGATGATCTCATACCGGCCGGCATCAGGCCACAGATGCTGCGCGGTCCCATAGTTGGCGTTCCGCCCACCAACATCGACAATCACGTCGGCGTCTACCCGATGATCGGTCACCCACACCATCGCTTGCTCATGCATAACCCGCGGCACTCCTCTGTTTGAACAGACCGCCATCAGCTGGCATCGCCAAACTACCGATAGCATAGATGTCGTCGTGTTCACCCTTGCCCCAGGCGGGATGCATGTGTTCGATCACCGCGTTGTTCGCTGATGCCCAGGTTCCTCGACGGTGGGCCGCTTGCACGATCTCATCATCAACGTAGGCATGCCGATAACCCTCATGACACACCACCCCGGGTCCGTCCCAGGAGGCTCCGAGGTTGTCGACATAGTCCCGCCGGATCATCATGTGAGTGGCATGTTGTCCCGACATGACCGCCCCATTACCGAGGTCGTTGGTCCCAATAACCAGACATCCAGACGCTTCGTGGCAGGCGAGCGCTTCCTCGAACCATCGAGGATGGAAATGTACATCGTCACCAACCAGTAAGATCCACTCCTCCGAGGTCATCCCGTAAGCGAGATTGATCTTCTGGGAGAACGATCCTGGTTCTTTAGCACAATAGATCACTCGGGCACCCGCGGCCACCCAAGCTGCTCCGGTGTCGGGGTCGTTTGGTCCGTAGATCGCGAGAGGGCAAGGAACACCTTCGGGCCTAGTAGCACGCCATGACGCCATGAATCTTTCGGCGTTCTGGGGTCGCTGCAGCACGGGGACCAATACGTCGATCACTGGGTTGTCAGTGTCCCTTTCACCGCCCGCTTGTGCGTGACAGCTTTCAGATAGGCGTCCCGTCCGAACTCCTCGTGCGTGAAGGTCTCCGTAGACCCATCGGGCGCGATGACGGTGTACTGAGCGTGCACCTTGGGTTGGGACGGTTGGTTGGCAGCCAGGGCAGCGTTCATAGCCTCCCGAGCTGCTGCCCGCTGGCCACATGTACTACATCCCACCTGGCCTCCAAGTCGATTGTCGTGTCGCCGCGACCAACTCGCCGTGACGCTTCCGGGTACCTCGGCGGATCGATAGCGCTAGCCCGATAGGCCAGAACATCAACCACCATATCATCCGCATACACCATCCGATAAGTCTCATATCTGAAAGTGTAACAGATTCAATATCAGGTTGTCAAGTCTTACGATTGATTGCCGAAGCTCGACGGATGCGGACGGTCCCATCAGCCAACCTTTCGGCGTTGGCGTACCGGTAGCGTTCTCGGCGTGCATCAGTGGGGATGCCGGCAGCGGTGACACTGGAAAGTTCACCCGCGGCGAGACTGGCACGCATCCGAGGAATCGGGAAACCTGGGACATTGACGGCCAGGACGGCAACAAGTCGCAGTTTGCCGCCGATTCGGCGCCAGTCGCCTGACAATGACGCTCCCCGTAGCTCCCGGATCTTGATATCGGACATTCCGGGTCGGATGGCGCCTGCCACCCAGATACCGTACTTATCCTCACCGACCGTGATGTCTGCTACTGCGGCTCCGGTGTTGTCGTAATGCTCAGCCGCGGGAACATCCCCGAGATGGTTCTCGGCGTGCCCTGTCCCCATTGTGATGTTGCCAACTCCGACAACCTCACCTTCCTTGGTCTGCAATTCCCGCTTAGTAAAGTACGGGAAGTCGCCTTCTCGGGGGGGCAAGATGCAACGATCCGGGAAGGTAGTATGGCAGGTCGACCACAAAGCAAGGTGCCCGAACACCCGACCTTCCTGGTCGAGGGTCCACGGTGTAGGGGCCTGTAGGCGAGGACTGGCAAACCAGTTCTTCGGCGGGTACAACGGACCACCCGCTGCGACCAGGGTCGGTGCCTGCTCGACGAGTTGAGGCAGTTCCAGGCCTTCCAGTGCCAGAGCGAGTTCGTCGTTGTCGATGAGCCGGAGACGAGCCTCAACGAACGCGGGCAGGGCAACTAGGGTGGCGCCTCGCAACCGACCCCGATGAAACACCACCTTGTCCGGTGGGGGGCCGAACAGCATCACGATGGCGTCGTCATCGTGGGTGACCTTCTCGTCTTCACCGCCATCCTCGGGGTACACCAACTCGACATCCGGTTCCTTGACGGAATCGACGTCTACGGACACTCCGCCCGCCATGTTGGCGCTCATCTGCCGGGTGATCTCAGCTCCATCCGGAGAACCGAGGTCCAGAACACCCCAACCGAGGATATCAGCACCTTTGCGTTCGAGGCGATCAATGCGACCCACGACCACCGAATGATTGTGTTGTGGTTCAGACTCACGCTGCCACATCAAAGGCAACGGCGGGATCGGCCATTCGAGCGACTCGGGCGCGAACTCCCGACCATCTCCGGTTTCGATGCCTTCGACCGCGAGCACCCCGTGCCAACCCTGGAACGGGCCTTCCATGTGGTCGAGGTCGATGGTCTCCTCGACCTCGGCTTCAACCTTGAAAGGCTTTCCTTTGGTTTTGGGCTTGGACTTGGACTTGTTTTCCTTGAGACGGCGATCGGGCTTGGTGCCCGGGTTGGGCTTGCCCATGGTGACTTCGTCGCCGTTCGCGCCGGTTGCGTTCACGGTCACGTTGTTACCTCTCTCCACAATGACGGTCGCCAGAGCAGATAGCTCCTGGTCGGCCTCCGACGCGTACAGAGCTGCTAATTGTGCCTCGGCTGCATCCCTGGTGGAATGACAACCCTCCACGTCTCCGTCGTCATCTTTCACGACCGCGAATGGTCGACTATCAGGACACTCGGCATGATCTTCGACGATGTGCCAGGGCACTAGTTACCACCACCTAAGGGGATGTCGTGCACTTCGTTACCGAATGCCAACCGAACCCGATCAAACACCACCGGCCCGAGTTGATCGATCCCGGACTCGAACATACCGAGAGGATCGCCGTATCCGAGACACATGTGAGCTGCCCACGGTTCGTGTTGGGCCGGCATCCGCCAATTCGACATGTTCTCGGCCTGGTGGATCACATTCCGGATGCCTTCACGGAAGCCTCGCAACCCCGGACCGCCGACATTCAACACGAGGCAAGGGTCTTCGCCGTCGATGTTCCACGCTGCTAGCCCAAAGGCGTTTGCTTCGATCGGGGCTACTAGGGTAGCCTCGAACCGGGCTTTCTCGACCATAGCAGCTCGAACGTCCTCAGGGATCTCTGCTACATCACCCATGAACCATAGGGTGAGGTGCGATTCTTCGGGCGGTTCGCCGCCGTCAATGAACCGAGGCTCGGCGGGGATCAACGCGGCCATAGCCGAAGTGTGGACCTGGAATTCCTCGACTTTGGCGTCGAACCCGGCGGCCACCAACTCAGCTACCGGTTCGAATTCCCACGTAAGCGTGCACCGGCACTGGATCACCTCATCAGCCGCACCCCGAGGATCGCCCGGGAACATCAAGGACGAGTTACCGACTGAGAAGTGGTCGTTGAGCGGGACGGTCTGGCCGTTGGCAGCTCGGTGGGTAAGACGAGTCCGACTGTCACCTGTGGCCAACCACGATTTACTCTCGGGAGCATCTTCACCCATTGCGGTCACTTGCATGAACGCACCCGCGTTCGATGCCCCGATGACCTCGGTACGTGCGATGGTCCGTGCCCGGACGGTTGAGGATGCCAGCTCGCCTCGTACCCGCTTGGTCAATTCGGGGATGGACTCACCATTGCCCATACCAGTGACGAGTTCGGCGCGAGTCTTACGCCACAGATCGGAACCGATGTGACGGAGCCGGTTGTCGGCTTGCATCAGGTAGCTTTCGGAGATAGCACTCCGACCGTCAACAAGAACGGGCACTGCTCGGGCCAGGTCTTCGATGGCGTCGTTGGCACCGTCGACCAAGGTCCCGCTGAGTTGTGGGATAATGTTGTCTCTCAGCTCCTGCTGCCACGCGGTCTCAATAGCTGCGAGGTCATCAAGCGATACATACGGTTCAGCCGGATCCGATTCATTGATCGCGAACACGCCTGCTCGATTCATCAAGATGAACTGATCGGCGTATTCTTTTGGTATCCGTATTCCCGTAGGCAAGATTCCGCCAGACGCCACGACTCCGAGGCTTGAAGTGCCGGCACGGATGGCGCGCCGAAGGGCCGCAGCGACAATCCGTTCAAAACGATCCGCTCGGTTCTCCAACCGACCCAGCTTCTGACGCTTGGAGGTCATGCCGCAACCGCCAAATCAGTTCGCAGGGCCTTGACGAAACTATCTCGATTGTGCGAATAACCTTGTCGGATGATCGTTTCGGTGTACGTGGTTAGGCACACGCAGGTCGCGACTGGATCCAAACCGAGGTCCCTGGACGCCGAATCCAGACGTTTCCACACCCCGAACAGCAGCTCTCCTTGGATATCCATGCCAGCCAGGTGCTCGAACACCAGGGTCAAGAATCGTTCAGGGTCTTCGGCCGTCCCCCCGTTGAGACTTATCCCCGCTTTGCTGAGTTTGTTCTTGGCGCGGTTCCCAGCCAGCTCCAACGCCCGATACACGAATCCTTCGAGAGCAATCACGGTTCCCAAGTTGAATGGCTCGTCATCTTGGGTGTCGGGCAAGGTCCGGTCCTCAGCTCCGGACTCCTCATCCTCCGGTACTTCACTATTCTCCGTCTCGCTGGCCTCGGGAGGACCGCCCAGAGCTTCCGGAATCGGTTGGGCCTTCATGGACTCGGGCACCTTGATACCCAGACCTTCCAGAGCAGCCGCCGCGTTTACTGGCTGCTTGAGGAGTTGGCGATAGGCCCAGACCGCAAATTCCTCATCGCTGGGTGCGTCATCGCCGGAGAACCCAGTCTCCCGAAGCAGAGCCTCATCCTTAAGAACCCCCTCCTCGCTCAACCGGATGGCGTCACTCGATTTGTCGGGTCGGGCGGTCATCTCCGAGGTATCCGCCCACATGACGTGGTTCAGAACTTCCTCTTTGTCCATGCCACCTGCCAATAGCACCGGATGCAGGAACCCGATGGTCAGAGCATGGGTGATCAACTCCAACAGCGGCTCGGCGTGGATCTTGACCGCTGATTCCTCGATCTGCCATTGACCCCAGTGATTAACCTCACCCATACCGGTCAGTACCTCGGCCGGAACGTCGATGGCGATCGCTGCCTGCCGTAATGCCGATTCCCGCATATCAAGCACCTTCTCGGACAGTTCAGTCGAGAAATCCAGATGCTTGACTTTGTCGAGGAATTCACTCGGGATGGTGATTGGGATGGGAACCAGGGCGGACGCGGTGCCGGGTCGCTTGACCGCGTCCATCATCACATCCACCACCTCGGTGATGAATGTGGGAGCGGGGGAGTCGTCGGTTGGTTTGTGAGCCGGATACGAGATGCCCTCGGTGGGCAGCAACAGTATACCCGCGCCCGCCAGTCGACTAACCAGGGTCGCATCGATGTACTGGGCGATCCGCCTCAACTCACGTAGGGAACTGAGCGCTGCACGGGCCGGAGAATCAGCCTCCCAATGGAATCGCTCGTGGGGACGCCAGATCTTGCAGATCATGCTGTCATCGGGCAGCTTCACCCACGAGGTGTTATCCTTGCCGGTCATCTGCTCATATACGGCCAACCGTCCGGGAGCCGCAGGGGACCGCATCCGGAGTTCATCTGCTGAACAGATTTGCCAAGTCTGTTCGTTCTTCCCTTGGCCTACTAGGTAGCAGATGCCCGGCACGGTAAGCCCAACCACACTCGACCGTAGGAGTTTGGATTGCCCGCTAGTGCCGCCTGCCATGGCTTCTACTGCTTCGGCCGCGGGACCACTATCCAGGGTTATCGGTTCGTCACCGGGTGCACCGACTTCGGCTGCCATGAGCCGCGCCCGAGAGATCAGGTTAGCGAGCCAGTTGGTGCCGTATCGTAGAGGTCCAGACTCGTCGTAGAACGCCCAGGCTTCGTCCTGCCACGGCCGTTGCTGTTGGTCGGGCGCCTCTGAGCGCTCACCCTTGAGAAGCTGTGCCGACGCGGTCAGGGCGTTAGGAGCCACCATTACTGGTACTCCCTCGCTTCCTTGATGAAGCGGACTCGAGCCTGAGAGGTGAGGTACCCGACCCATTCTCGAACGGTACACAGCCACCCGGCAGATACCGCAACCGCCAACCACCACACCACTGGCATGGACAAATCCTGGGAGAGGTCGGCTGCTCCTACAACAGCTAAGCCGGTGTACGCGGATACACACCAATAACAGGTCAGAAGATAACCTATCGAGCTGGCTTCACCGACCTTGCTGATAATCGTGGCGCGCAACAGCTCAAAGGGCGGAAAATCGCTGTCAACGATCAGGTACGTGAGATAATGCGTAGCCAGCGCCATCAACAGCAAGGTCATACGGGCTGGCTCCTTCTCAACGTGCGCATCAGGTCGTCTTCCGCTTGCCGCGCCGGATCTGGCTGAGATTCTACCGGCGGAGGTTTAGGCCCCGCAATACCTAGCTCCGGTCGATCCGTGTAGGAACGACTACCCATCTCTTTCGCCGTAACTAGGGGCACGATGTTGTGCGTGTCGCCCTCCCAGAACGCCATAAGCAGGGCAGTTGCCCGGTCAGGGCTGTGCCCGAGCTTGCTAACGATCGCGTCTCGCCGCTCGACTTGAATTTTACCATGGCTGTCAACAACTGTGTATTCAGGTTCGGTCAGTTCCGCCATCAGGTCATCGTCTACATTTTCGAGATCCCAGATCTGCAGACGGCTCCGTTCCCGCCCAATCTCCCACCACATCTCTGACCGCTTATTGACGAACCGTTTCGGTTGGGTAGATTTCTCGGCCGCGCTGAATCCGACTACCTCGGCGTCGTGAACGACCTCACCGTTCCGGGTGTGCCGACTCGACAATTCTTTGAGCCGACCCCCGAGTGCCCAGCCAATACCGATGATATCGACGATGACTCGCTGGATCTCCCACTCCTTGAGCAGCAATGCGATTTCGCCGGTAACCTTGTTGGGGTCGGCTTCCTGCCAGGTCTTCTCTCGGCCTACCCGGTCACCGATTCGTTCCCGCAGGACCGTGAGATCACCACCCCCGCCGACGTCGAGACCCGCGGTCCGGACACCTTCCTCGGGTAGCTGCACATATCTACATTTGATCGCCCACGACCAGGGGACGACACCCTTCTCAGAATCAGTCGGGAACACGCCGTTAACCTTGCTAGCGAACAAGGCGGATTTTTCACCCCAGCCGATAGCCTTAGAGTCTCGCCAATCTTTCGAGATCAACGATGCCGACACCTGCCGAGGAACATCCTCCCCGGTAGCGTTCGGAGTATGCTCCCAGCCGATATGAATCACATTGAAGGTGCTGATCGGCTTACACATCTTAGCGAAATGTGAATGCGGATCATCGGGGTTACCGATCGCTAAAGTGCGAGACCCGGCATTGGAGGTTAGTGAAGAAGCGGCATCCCAAAGCTGCGAAGGAATGCCGCAGGCCTCGTCGAGGACCACCAGGACAAATTCGGCGTGAATACCCTGAAACGAGGTCGGGTTGTACTCACTGGGCTTCCGGCCGAACGCCACCATCTCCTCACCGATGTACCATTCCGTGAGGTTAGTTCGTCCGGCCAATCCCGCGGCCTTGTGGATGCGGGTTATTTCCCGCCAGAGGATGGCCTTGACCTGTGCTCCGGAAGGCGCGGTGGTTACCGCGAAGGCCGTCCCCGGAGGATGGACGTCCAACCACCAGCATACTGTAACTGCCGCGCCCAGGGACTTACCGGTGGAGTGGCAGGAATGAACCGCAGTCTCAGGGAAATCCCGAACCGACTCGATTACCTGCTGCTGTTTAGACCAGAGGTAGATCCCAGCACGATTTCTGGCCCAACCGACCGGGTCCGTAAGGTACAGTTCCTGCTCGGGGTAGGCATATTCAGCCGCTCGCTCCCAAACAGAAAACCCCATTAGGCAGCCGTCAGAGAGGCAAACACCTCTCGTACGATGATGGGTGCCTGCGCACGCTGAGAGTCCGATAGGTCAAGCCTGTCGAGAATGGTTCGGACCGCTCCACCCAGCACCTGCGCTTGCATTTCCACTACCCGGATTTGCCGCTCCTCGATGCCAGCACTCAGCATTGCCTTGGCGACCATAACGGCGTGCTGCCGTTCTGAAAGCAGAACTTTCTGCCAATCGGGCCACGCGATAGCCGCATCATCAGTGTGGGCTTCGAGATAGGTCACGATCGCATAGGATCGAGCCAGTTCTTCGGTGATCACTTGCTCAGGAGTAATCGAGTCGGGATCTACTCCCCGCTCTTCGACTGCCTTCCGAGCCATATCCCGAATCATCGCCTTGACCTGGATGGCGCATTGGTTCGGGGTGTTCCCGAAGTGATGTTTACACGGTCCGTAGCCCGGGTGAGGGGTGCCGTAACCGGCTGGCATTCTGCAGGTGTTACCCGACCCATCAGTTTTCCTGGCACCACACTTCGGGGCTAGAAGGGCAGGCAGATTGTCCGGCATGCAACCATTATAGCACTAAGCCCGCCCTCCTGAAAAGAGAGCGGGCTTTGTGGGCCGTGACGGTTAGTCGTTGAAGAGTTGAAGGGAAACGCCGTCGGGACCGTGACCAACCGGCCCGACCGGCTTGAGGGTCCAGTACAGGATGTCGTTGTCGGCATCCCGCTTCTCATCCCAGACCGCGAAAACAACTTCGCGACCGGTTCGAGCGGACACCAGGGTCAAGCCTACGTCGCAAGCGTCGTTGTAGACCCTGCCGAAACCACGAGTGCCGGAAATCTCACCAATGTACAGGTTACTTTGGGGGTTCCAAGTGACCTGACGGGTGCTGACGGGTGCTGGGCCTCACCCTCCCCAGGAAAACACGGGCCGGCTGAGGGCACTAGA
>ERZ1292642.72-Hain-H14-01um-R1-72-length-55248-cov-28_pt1 | contig 55248 bp, 76 predicted proteins | sample MGYA00564403_ERZ1292642 | MGnify/ENA primary metagenome ERZ1292642 (study PRJEB36523, sample SAMEA6512643) | groundwater metagenome | collected 2019-01-09 | study: AquaDiva: Metagenomics assemblies of 32 groundwater samples
GCCTGAGCAGTCCGGTGTTCCCGGCCCACAGGGGCAAGGAGAGCAGTGCAAGGCCAACCCTGACGCGGTCGGCCCGAAGTACGACTTCGACATCCGGTTCAGCTGGACCCCGGAGGGCGAGAAGATCGACCCGCCCGAGGTGGACAGTGTCGGTGGTCGGGGCACGGTCGTGTCGATCGCCAAGGAGCTGCGCCGGATCTTGGAGGGCTTCGAGCCGGTCCACGGCATCACGTCCGACGAGATCGCCCGCGCTGCTCAGGCCCCGGCCGCCGACACAGGAGCAGAGCCCGCCCCCGCTGCCCAGGCTCAGGCCGACGGGGGAGCGCAGACCGGGGACGGGCCAGCACCAGCCGCCGCCCACCACTGCGGCCCGTGTGAGACCTCCTGGAACGACGTGGGCGGCTGCCCGAACTGCGGGTGCTGGTCCACCGAAGACCTGCGCACCGAGGTTGTCGACCTCACCGAGAAGAACGACCGCTTGTCTGCCTCACTCCGAGCAGCAGAGCAGGAACGAGACCAGCAGCGAGACCGCGCCATGCAAACGGAGGCTCAGGCCGACGCGTCCGAGCGGGCGGCGACCCAGTTCTACGTCGGTGGCCAGCGCTACCAGACCGAACGCGACGAGGCCCGCGCCCAGGTCGAGCGCCTTACCACCGACCTGGCAGGGGCCCGGCAGCGGGCAGCGGGCCGTCTACGCGAGGCCGCGGCGGGGCGGCTGGAGTACACCGAGGGGCTGAAAGGCAGCGACAACCCGTCCCTGGTCGAGCAGCGGGAAACGCTGGAGTTCCAGGCCGCCATGTTGGAGCGGGCCGCCCGCGTGGTCGAGGGCGACGACGAGCCGCTGTTCAACTGGCTCCCGTCGTGGCGGTGGTCGCAGGAGATGTGGGACTCGATCAAGCCCAAGCCCGCTCCTGATCGGAATGGCGACCTTCTCACCCCCGGAGTAGAGGGGCGGAAGTTTGACATAACCCTTGACGGTATGCACTGGGAGTCTTGCCCCATTCCTCCTACCCATGACGAACCGGCGGAGTGGGCGGTCATCGGCTGGGATGTCGAAGAGGGCTGCGAGTTCATCGATCGCACGCCGGGCAGCAGGGAAGAGGCACAGGAGCAGATCCGGTGGTTCTGCAGCGACCGGCGGCACCGAGACTGCCGGATCGTCTGCCGGACCGTGGGCGACTGGGTAACCGCAGAGGTGCCGACCGATGGCGAGTAAGCCCCGCTGGTCCCCCCGCATTCGTATCCCCGTGATCGGCCGGCTGCTCACCTTCAACTGGGGCCGACGCGGACCGTCGTGGTCACTGAAACTCGGCTGGGTCACGTTCAACTCACGGGGCGAGTACTCGATCAACGGGCCGGGCATCCTCGACTACCGGGGCCGCTGGTTGCCTCGCAAGCCTCGCGGGGCAACCTCGCCGCTGCCCCGCGAGGTAGCCCCGCGCGAGGTGTGGGGCGAGGTGGACGAGGTACCGGCCCCACCGAAACGTCGGAGACGGGGCAGCCCCGCGAAGGTGTGCGGGGCGAGGTTCGCGGGTGGCCCCGCGTGCATGCTCACCCCAGGCTCGCACGACTGGCATGTGCCGGACCCCGCGAGGGGCGAACCGTGGAGAGCCGCCTGGAGAAGTTGAGAACCCCTGTTCGTTCGGCGGGCCCAGCGCGGTGACTAACCGGCGGTGCTGTCCGCTTCCCGGCCCGGCGCAGGAAGAGCAGTGAGCGCGTGTCGGGCATCTGTCCGAGCCCCTCAGCCGGTCAAGGCCTACTCACCCAGCGTGCCCGGATCGTACCAGCACCCGGTCGCCCGGGTTGGGCCTGCGCGGCTGCGCGGGAGCGCGGCTACAGCCCCCACGCGGGTGGCCTACGCGCGCAGCCGCGGGCGCGCGCCCGCGAGGCTGATGGTAATCCGCGCAACCCGCTACCCGTCAACCCTCGACCACGTACCGTCACCATTCGGCATGGCCCGACCCCGGCTCTGCAACCGGTCCAACGCCCGGCCCACCACGTGTCGGGACACCCCCAACCGCTCGGCGAGCTCACCCGGCCGTACCCCGCCCTGCGACTCTCCGGGGAGTTCGGCGGTGATCCGGACGTCCAGATCCGCGAGCCGTTCGGCGCGGGTGCGCGAGACCAACCGGGGCGGGGCGACCTGCGAAGCGGCCGGGGTAGACGCGGGGCGGGCCGCCGGGGCTGCCCCGTTGTCTCGGACGAGGACGAGCGCGGGGCGCCCTGCGAGGTGAAGCGGGGCTGGCGGGGCTTCCTCGTAGACGCCGTGCCTCGCCGTCGCCCCGATCGCGGGGGACTGCCCCGTCCCGAGCCGGCCGCCGATGAGGTGCGCCTCCTCCCCGAGGAACAGCGTCGGGCGGCGCGAGGCACGCTCAATCAGATCAGCCCGGGAGGGAGGATCGAGGAACACCCCGGCACCGACACGGGGCGTCTGGTGGTCCGGGCCGAGCCGGTCACGGCATAGGTAGCGGCCGACCGTCAACGACTCCGACGTCCACCCAGACGCCCGCAGCGACCCCCACAGTGTCTTCGACTGCTGCTCGTCCAAAGCGAGTCCGACGGTGATGGGGAACTGGGCGCGGAGCACTGTGGACCCGACGTCGGCCACGCCCGGGTTCTGCGCCGCCAGCACCAGCCGCACGTTCACTTTCCGGGCCTTCCGGGCGATCCGCTCGAGCACGGTCATCACGTCGAGGGGTTGCCCGTCGGGGCCGAGGGTGACGCGGGCCCCGTTCACGAGGTCGGGGAACTCGTCGAAGATCGCCCACACCGCCGGTTCGGCCGCGGAGATGGGCAGGACGTTGATGGGTTCCCCGGCGCGGCGACGTTTCGACAGCTTCCGCTCGCGGTGCTCGATGAACCGGAACAGGCCGCCGAGGAACTCGAACGCGGACGGGACGTCAGTAGCAAGGGGGGCGGCGAGGACGGGTTCCCACACGTCGAACGTGGCCCCGGAGGCGAGGTCGGCGGCGACGATGGCGGTGTGTTCGCAGGCGAGGAGGTAGGCGACCAGGGATTGCAGCCATTCGCTCTTGCCGCTTCCGCTCGATCCGACGACCAAAAGATGTCGATCTAGTGGAATCAGATCGGGGGTGGCGTCCTCATACTGGCCGATCATCACCTTCGGGGCACGGGTCAGGGACAGCGACCCGAGCGGTGGGAGCGGGTGTGGGATGGGTTTTGTCCACGGGTCGCGGGGCACGATGCGTACCACTACGTCCCGGGCGGCGGAGGGGTGTGCGGTGACGGTTGTTGCGCCTCCTCGGAGGTTCAGCGCTGAGTCGAGGACGAGGGAGTCTCGGGCGACGTGTTTGACGGTGAGTCCGGAGCGGAGCCGAACCCGGAGCGTCGTCACCGCTTTCGCTCCGGCTACTTCGACGACTTTTGAGCCGTGCCACACCTTCAGGTCGTCGTTTTGTCTGACGCGTTTCCAGCGGCGGGCGTAGGTGTTCATCGGCCGCTTCCGCCGCCAGCCTCGGTGCCACCACCACGGGGCACCAAGCCCGCCGGTGAGACCGAGGAGCACCCACTGGACCGGCTCCACCCAGCCGTAGCGGATGCGGACGGCGAGCCACGCCCCGGACCCGAGGAGCAGCAGCGCGAGGTAGCCGCGTTCGGTGGGCCGGTCCAGGACGCCTTTGCGGCCGGTGTCGGCGGTGTCGGGGACGAGCCACATCCATGCGGTTTGGACGCGGGGTGACATCTGTTCGCCGCCGAACCAGACGGTCGCGGCGGCGAGGAGCGCGGCGAGCGCGGGGGCTTCCGGCGGTGTGCGGCCGGCGGCCAGCCAGCCAATCGCGGCGAGGATCAGGGCCGCCCAGAGCGGGGCCAGACCGGCCCGGTACCGCCACAGCCACACACCGAGACGGCGGGTCGCCTTCCCGGCCCGCCGCCTCGTCTTCGCACTCACCACCGCCACCCGGCCCGCCCCCTCGGTCAGCTCCGCGCGCCTCGCTGCGCTTCGTACGCCTCTTCCCGCTCCACCCGGCGCATCACCGCCGCCGTCTCCGACAGCGACAACCCGTCGTCGGGCTCCCCGTCTGCTGGGCACCACATCAGGTGGTCCAGCGGGTCTGGGGTGTTGCCTGTGGTTTCGCAGCATTCGGCGCGGCGGCAGTCGTGCCACATCCAGCCGTGCGGGCACTGCCACGGACGGTCCGCGCCTTCCGGGAGGGGCATGTGCTCGCGGTCCCGCAGCAGGCGCTGGTGCCAGTGGAACGCCGGGCGCATCAGACAGACCAGCGCGGCTGCGACGGCCAGCTCGACCGTCTGAGAGATCACCTCGACCGCGTACAGAACCGCCAGGGTGATGATGCCGGGGAGCCACCCAAACATCCCGGCCAACGCCAGAGATCGTTTGATCCGCCACCACGCGCGCATCAGCTCTCGCCCGCCCTCGCCACGTGCGCCCATCAGCCGCACTTCCGGTCGGACTCCGTCTCAGGCTTCTTGTCCCAGCATCGGCTCATCAGCGCCACACCTCACCTTTTGTTGCGCGCCATGCGGCGCTGGATCTTCGGTCGTTCCAGGACAGCCAACTGGCCCACGATCAACACCGCGAGACCAGCGAGGTGCACGCCGATCCAGGCGGCGGGCCCGTTTCCGTCCACACACAGCGCGAGAGTCGCTTCGGCGCCGATCCCCCAGATCAGCCAGTCTCCGACCTCTTGGGGGATGGAAGGGCCGCCATCGAGGATGCGGGCGGTCCCGAACGATGCGGGCATGACCTCTGGGATCAGGTGCAGGTCTGGCCCGGCGGCTGCACCCGACTGGGGGTCGAGTGCAGCCGGGGCACCAGGGGTGGTGGTAGTCGCATGGGCGGGTGCGGGCATCGTGGCGGCTCCCGTGGGTGCGCTGCGGGTTGAGTGCCGGGCTGGTGGACCGCTACGGGAGGGAGCCTCGTGGTTGCCCACCCGGCCCGGCACGACTATTGTATGCACGATGGAACCGCATAGGTCAACCGTTGAAGCGGGAAGCGTTGCGCGACGAGATTGACTAGGCCGATTGAGCCGACCACACTGGAGCGAGTTGTCCGCTCGGGGAGGGAGCCCCCAATGACCATGATCCTGCGAGGCCAGAAGTGCGGCTACGACGAGGATTGCCCGGAGATCCAGCAAGAGCAGGGAGGAGGGCCGTTGATCATCACCGGCTATCGGCCAGGTGCCGAGTACACCGCCGAGAACGAGATCACCGTAGAATTCCCCGCCGCGGGGGCCCCCGAACTAGCGAGCCTCAACATCCCCGACTTCAATGCCTACCGTCAGCGGATGTGCCCCGGGCCCGGCGACATGTTCCGGGTGCAGACCCTCAGCCGATACGGCAACGAGGACGGCCTAGCCGACGCCTACATCAACGGCGACCCGCCGCCGAGTGCAGAGCGGCTCTCCGGGTGGGGGACGAAGCTCGATGCCTACCACGTCGCCGGGATCACCTACCGCAACCTGCACGTCGTCGACGGGCTCCTCAGTGACAACCTGCGGATGCAGTTCGAGTGGGCGTATGCCTTCAACTCCGCCCACCACATGGACATCCGCATCGTGGACGTCGCCGAGATCCCCGCCGTGCGGGCACTCCCGCGCCTGGGGGACTTCTGGGTTCTCAACGACACCCACGTGGCGCTGTGCAGGTACGACACTGACGGTCGCCCTCTCGGGCACGCCGCGGTCGAGTTCTCAATGGCTAACGCCTACTGGGCGGCAGCCGACATGGCGTGGCAGCTCTCCACCCCGTTCGCCACCTGGTGGGCCGCGCATCCGCGGTACCACCGGGCGACGCAACGAGCCGCCTGACACCCCCCTCGGAAGGATCGGATGGGCAACCGGACAACCGGCGACCGCGACGAGTTGTCGCACCGTCTGCGGGAGCTTCGCCGCGCAGCCGGCCTGTCCGGACCTGCCGTCGCCAAGCGACTGGGCACCACCCAGTCTCGGGTGTCGCGCACAGAGAACGGGGTAGTGCTCGCCGACCCCGAGTTCGTCGGCCAGTTATGCCAGATGTACGGGGCGTCGGCAGCCGAATCCCGCGCCTTGGTGGCCATGGCGAAGGACGTCAAGGGCGGCTTCCGTCGGCTCGTTGTCCGGAAGGACCGCCGCGCTACCCAGGCCCGGATAAGGCGCATCACCGAACAGTCACGCCTGATCCGAACCTTCGCCCCCTCCGCGGTGCCGGGCGAACTCCAAACCTTCGCTTACGTCCGCTCTATCTTCGGCGACGACGGTGGCGCCAAGGAACGCCTACGGCTACAGCAGGAACTCCTGGACGACCCCGGCCGCCGGTTCGTGTTCGTCATCCCCGAGATCGCGTTGGGTTGGGCGCCCGTCCCGTCCACGATGATGGTGGAACAGGTTGAGCACATCGCTGAGATGACCCACCGGGCGAGCCTCCGAATCGGGATCATTCCGTGGGGTTGCAACACCAACGGGCGCCTGTCGCTGCATTCCTGGCATCTCTACGACCGACGGTTTGTCATCATCGGCTTCACGCACGGCGCGTGGGACTTGGACCAGCCGGCCGATGTGCAGCCCTATATCGACCGCACCGACGAGCTCGAGCATCTCGCGGTGTGGGAGGACGATGCCCGAGTGATCCTAGCGGGTGTGGCAGATCGATACCGGGCGCTCTGACGGCGTGCCGTGTCGACTGTCGTCGGTCGGGCATGGCAGCCTGTAATACGTTCGTGCACCCCCCGTGAGGAGCCCCGCTGTGACGTTGATGGCCATCCCCGAGGGTGACCTCGACCCGAAAGCCGCCCGGATCATCCAGCTCATCGAGGACTACGCCCGCCAGGAACCGGCCCCGGACAAGGCGGTGAACTGCCTCCGGGCCCGCGGCCTTATCCGGTTGAAGCTCGCAGCCGACCGTGCCCTACCCATCGGGCTGGCTCTGCTCAACCACGGCGCCCGCGATGGTGTCCCCGGACGGCTGTCGTTGCGGGACTTGCGGGATCGGGTACCGATGCGGGCCGGCACCCCCAAAGCAAACGTGGACCGGGGCAAAGTACTCCTCGCCGAGGAGGCGTCGTGACGGCCGAGCAGGAGCAGCTCGAGCGTCTGGAGCGGCTGCTGCGGGTGTGCACGTGGCTGCTCCGCATCTCCAGCGTCATCGCGCTCGGCCTGGTGTCGTGGGGCTCCTACTCGGTGATCCGATGGCTGGAGATGCCCATCCCCGTGGCGATCGCCTACCCCGTCGTCATCGACATGGCGATGCTGTACGTCACCCCATTCGCCGTCAATGCGATGCTCCCCGACACCGACGAGTGGCCGATCCGCAGGAAAGCTGGCCGGATCCGGGCGTTCGTGTGGGTGACGGTCGCAGCGTTCAACGTGCTCCACGCCTGGATGATGGTTGCCCACCTGCCCCTCGCGGGTCCGATGCGGTGGGTCGCTTACGGGGTGGCGACGGTGATCGGGGTCGGCCCGGTCGTGTTCTACGGGTACGCCTATGGGATTGAGGCGATGGTGTCGGCGTGGGTGGTGGCCCGCCGCTCGGAGATCCTGATCCGGGCCGAGGTGAAGGAGGAGGCGCGCGAGGAACGGCGCGAGGCTAGGGAGGCGCGACGCGAGGCACGCCCCGCTGCCTCCCCCGTCGTGCCCCGCGAGGCGGCCCCGTCTGCCCCGCGCCCCGCAGCCGGGGGGAAACGCACCCCGCAGCAGGAGGCGATGCTCGAGGAGGCCCTGCCGGGGGGCAAGGTTGGGGAGCAGACGGCGGCGTGGATTGTGCAACGCCACCAGGCAGGCCGGCCGTGCACGGGTACGGAGGCGGCGAAGTTCCTCGGGACGGATCCGGCGACGACCCGCCGTATCTACAACCAGCTCGACGGGGAGGGGAAACTGTCGCCCCGTCTCGCCCTCGCGGGGAAGCCGTAGGGCGTGATGCGGCTGAACCGGGTGTATGTGGTGGTGCTGAGAGTTGGCGGGCAGGAGTTCCGGCAGCGTCGGTTCACGTGGAGTCGCGCCCGCGCCCAGCGGTGGGCCACTAAAATCGGCGGGGGCTGCCGGGTCGAAGAGACGAGGCTGGTGTGAGCGACGAGTTGCGCGAGCAAATCCCCGCCCACCGGCGGATAGATCTGGCGGAGGACGAGTTCCTTCTCCACGTCACCGATCCTGTCATCCCTGACTGGAAGGTTGGACAGGTGGGCGAGACGAAGTACGAGGGCCGAACGGTTGCGACGGTGATCACTGAGGTGTGGGCGGACGGCTGGTTCAAACTGCGGCGAGTACCCGGGAGGACTGCCGATGACGACGTTCGGGGCTGAGGGGCAGGTTGTGCACGACTGGGCCCCGGAGCATCGGGTGCCCGATGAGGCATGGGCCGCCAGCCAATCTGCGATGAAGGCCTCCGCTGACGCTGGGAACACAGCGGAGATGCCCGCGCTCGGACTACGCGCCGCTGCCCCGTTCATCGCCCGTGCCGCCCAGGTCCAGGTACTACGGGAGATAGCCGACGAGATCCAGCGCGCGACGGAGAGGGAACGCGGCTACGCCCCGGAAGTGCCCGGTCTGCTGGCCGCTAAGTACGTGCTCCGAAACCGCGCGGACGAGATCGAGGCTCAGCCGTGAGCCGGTGGTGGCGTGACCGGGCGTTCTGGGCTGGGTTCGCATCCATCTGGGATCTGAGCGGGCAACGCGTCGTGCGGGACTCGGGACAGCCCAAGATGAAGCGGCAGGATCAGGGCATAGCGGGCGATTGGGCCCGCGTCGGAGCTGACTTCGCGCGAGCGGTCCCCGAGGCCCCGGTGGCCCCCGACCTGCGCGAGGAAGACGTCCGTGTGGACATCTTCACGAGCGGCGTCGGTATCCCCGGCATAGTCCGCGTAATACACCTCCCCACCGGGCTCACCGAGAGCGCCAGGGGCCTGTCCACGCTTCAGAACAAGGCGCTGGCGTTCCGCCGGCTCCGCGAGAAGCTGGGCCTCGACCACCCGGTTCACCAGCCCGGCGAGTGCCCACGCTGCGACGCCCTGAACCGCCTGTACGAGCGCGCCGAGGACTGCGCCGCACTGGACATCCCGCTCGACGAGGCGTTGCAGACGGTGCGTGACGGCTATTCCAGCATCGAGGCTGACCGCGAGATGGCGCTGGACCCGTGATGGCCCGCATGCTGGCCAAGGTCTCGCCCCTGCAATGTGTCGTCTGCCGCGCCCCACTCGGTCCTGATTGCGCACCCGCAGGGCAGGAGAAGCGTGCTCAGAAGGCCCGCGAGCGGCGCGAGGTCCGCCGCATGATGGACGAGCAGCGTTGGCTTCTCCCCGAGCTGAAGCACGGAGATTCTCCCAGTCACCTGTGCGCTAAACCTCCGCGATCCCGGTGACCGGCTTCGTCTACCGCGACTTCGACGGCCACCGTCTCCGGGTGGATCCCGAAGCGGACATGGGCTACATCCGCGTCAGTAACGGCGCGTTCGGCTGGAACGACCTGAGGGACAAGCTGCGCGGGGTCATCGTCGGCTGGGACGCCTTCGGGAACCTGCTCGGCATCGAGATCTTCCTACGCAATGGTGAGGTCCGGCCGGAGTCGGCCGCTGTGATCCGCCGGCTGCTGCGTTGACCGTCCTCGGCCCGGATTGCTTCCGGGGCATCGTCGATGCTGACTGGCTGGTGTCGAAGTCGTGGGATCGGCTGCACCACGCCACCCTCTCCGACGAGCAGTTGGCCGATCTGGTCGACGAAGGGCACCTGGCGGGTCCTGTGCGGCTCTCCTGTGGCCGTACAGCCGCCTACATCGCTATCCCCGGCGTGTTCACCCGCATGGGTGCCCCGCGCTGCACAGGCTGTTGTAGGGGTGGGGTTCTCTCCTCGCGGCACGCCGGAGGCGACCACACCTGGTGGTGCCCGGGCGGGGGTGGCGCTCGCGCCATCGCGCAGCGACGCCGTAGGCGCCCTCGAGCGGGTGCCGGCAGGTGGGGTAGGGACACGTCCCGCGCCGCAAGGAGAGAACCCCAGAGCAATCCCCAGGGGAGCAGGGGCGCGCACAGCGGTCGACACGCCTGCAAACCTAGTAACGTTATGATACGAAACGATACGATACTAATTGACAGAACGATACGTAACTGGCAGAATGGGGGTATGACGGAGAACAGCGCCACCGGCCCGGCGGGGTCTGCTCAGGGGTCGTGGGTGTCGTGTGAGATTCCGGGCTGCTCACGGCGGATCGAGTACGCAGGCACCGGTCGCAAGCCGAAATACTGCGGTGAGGTGGTCGACGGGGTGCCGCACACCCGGCTGACGGCCTACCGGCTCGGGCGCGGCCAGGCGCCGGCGGCTGAGGGCCTGCCGGCGGGTCGGGCGGGGGAGGTGCGGGAGGGCGTCACTGAGCGGCCGGTGTCGGTGGCCCGGTTGACCCTGGAGGCGTTGCTGGGTCAGGTTCGTGAGGTGGTCGCCGGGCACGAGGTGCGGATGGCGTCGCTGGTCGAGCAGGTGAGCGCGGCGGCGGCCGTCGCGACTGACCCGGACGCGGCGGTGGCCGAGGTCACCGGCGCTCACCGGGAGGCACGGGCCGCGATCGATGAGGCCGAGGCTGAGCGGGATGCCGAACAGGCCGCGGCCCGGGAGGCCGAGCGGGTCGCCGCGGCCGCGTTGGAGCAGCGCCGCACCGCCGAGGAGGCGGCCGAGGACGCCCTGGGCGAGGCGGAGGCCGCGCAGGAGGCACGCGATCAGGCCCGACGCGACGCGCAGCAAGCGGCCGACGCGGCGGCGCGGGCGCAGGCTGAGCTCGTGGTGGCAGGCGAGGAGCGGACCCGCACCACCGACCGGCTGAGCGCGGTGAGTACCGAACTCGAGCAGGCCCGCGCCCAGCTGGCCCAGGTACGCGGCGAGTTGGGCCAGGCCCGCGACACCATCGCCGCGACCCGGCAGGAAGTCACCGACCTCGCCGTGGCTCGGGACGCCCTGGCCGCCGAGATCGCGGCCGAGCGGGAGCGCACCGCCGTCCAGCACCGCCGGGCCGAGGACGCCGAACGGGAGACCAGCCGCGCCCAAGGCAGTGTGGAGCAGCTGCGCGGCGAACTCGCCACGGCCCGTGAGGCCGGTGACCGCCAGCAGGGCGAGGTGCTGCGAGTGGGCACGCAGCTGGCCACCGCCACCGCCCAACTCGCCGCCGCGCGCGAGCTGGTCGAGACCGAGAAGGCACACGCTGGTGAGCGGGTCGCCGACCACCGCCAGCGCACCGAGGCCGCCGAACGCGACGCCCAGCAACTCCGGGCCGACCTCGACGAGCAGCGCACCCGGCACACTGTCGAGGTCGCCGACCTGCGCCGCCAGCTCACCGAACTCAAGCCGGCCGCTGAGGGCCGTCCCAAAGCCAGGGGGAACTGATGCCGCTCACCACCGGCCGCTACTGCGAGATCCGGCTGGACACCCGCCGGGCCCGGCTCGCGCACCGCTGGCGCTGGCTCCGCGAATCGGTGCGGGTACTGCTACTCACCCGGCCTCATCGGCTCGACCCGACCGACACCGGAGCCGGTTACACCATGTACCGGGAATGGGGCCACTGGACCGTGCGCCCGGTCACCGGGTGGCGCGCCCGACGCTGGATCACCCCACCGACCCACGCCACCCGCACCATCGCCCGCGATGACCGCGACGCCGCATGTGACTGGGCGGCCGACCTGCTCGGCATCCCACACTGAGCCCCAGCCGGGCTGTAGCGCTCTCGCGGACTGCCGCAGGGGACAGGTTCGCCGAAGAACGACGAGGCGTGCCGCACCCAGACGGCCTAGAACGCAGAAAGAGGCCCCGTACCCGCCACCCCGAAGGGCAGCAGGCACGGGGCCTCGATCGTAGGCGGGGAGCGGACTGGCTCGGTCAGCCTTCGGGTGCGGGCTCAGACTCCGGCTCGGTGGCCGGTTCCGGGGACACGGCCTCAACGATCGCGTCGGCATCAGCGATCGCAGCGGTGTCGATGGCGTCATCGGCTTCGATCGCGTCAGCCACCGCCTGCGCCTTCACCGCATCCGCCTCCGCGAGCGCCGCTTCCAGTGTGACGATCTTCGCCTGCTGCGCCACATATCCGTCGGCGAGCCGGCGCAGATCCTTCGACAATTCGGCCAACGCGGCCTGCGACTGCGCACCCATTTTCTTGATCTCCTTCAGAATCGTGTCGAGCCTGGTGTTGGTTTTCACAGCTGCCGCTTCGAGAGCCAGCAGTTGCTGCCAGATGAGCCGGACATCAGCCTGGGTGGCCGGCCACCACTCGGGTGGGCGGTATCCGGGGGACGGGGCGGTCACGGCCTCGCAGCCAACTTCGCCGCGAGCGCATCCACCTTCGCAGTGAGTGTCTGAACCGCGAGCCAGCACTGATGGATCTCGACATTGTTCCGCTTCGCGTACATCAGGGCGTCGTACTCGCTGCCCTTGTCGTCGGTGAAGCCGCCAGCCCAGGGGCCCTCGCGGCGTGCCAGGGCATCGAGCTTGCCGTCTTGGTCAGCGTTCAACTCGTCCTCCTCGGACTCGGTGGGGAGTAGCCGGGTGCCGAACGTGAGAGCCCGCTTCCAACGAGCGGTACGGTCAGCCAGACCATTCGTGCCGCCGTTAACCGCATTGGTGGCCGCGAGGATGTTCCCGGCATCGGCGTAGGAGTTGAGCGCCGCGCGAGCTACGGTCCAATAATACGACGCGGAAATGAAGGCCCACGGCGGCTGGGCGACAAGCTTGGGGTTGTCGAAGAAATAGGTGGGCGTCGGGACCATGCCCTGAGAGTGCGCCCATCGGCTAAACGCTTGGTAGTTGTAGGCACCGGTGAGCTGGATAACGCCTCTGCCCTTGTAGCGGACACCGAAACCTGGCTTCGTGTTTCCCAGGTCCGCGCGTCCCTGATAAGCGGCGCCGCTGGCGAGCTCCTCAAGCCAAAGTAGGCCGCCCGATTCGTGACCGGTCTGCGCAACGAACATCGCCGCCCGGTTCACTGTCGTGCAGCGGGCGGCGATCAGGGCTTGGTTGAACCCAGGGGCATAGGCCTGGTACTTAGCGAGAGGGAGGCGGTTGCCCATCACCGCGGCGAGCGTGGCAGCGTCCATCGCGTCGGCCCCTCCGGGTCAGATGCCCGTGGCGAGGTCGCCCGGCATGATCTGTTGGGGAACCTGCGTGAGCTGGTATCCGGTGGCACGATCCAGCCGCCACACGACGTCGTACCGGCCGTCCGGCCAAACAGCCGGCGGATCAGCCCCGAACGCCCGTGCGAGCGCCGGCAACGCCGAATGCTCCCCGCACACCAACACACAACCCGTCATGGCCCGGATCGCGGCGGCCGTCTCCGGAACCTGTTCCTCGAAATCGAACCGCAGATCGATCGGCAACGCCCGTGCACGGGCGACGTAGTACAAGGTTTGTGCTGGCCGGCGGCTGTTCGTGGCACCCTGGGATGCGACGAATCTGGTCACCTTCGGGAACCGGCGCGAGCTGGTGAACAGCTGCACGAACGCACCGGCCCGGCCCCACCCGTCGGGGGTGAGGGAATGGGCGCGGTCCTCTTTGCCGTCCCGGGTGATCCCGGTCGGGTTCCCGGAGTCAGGGGCCTTCTCGCCGTGCCGGACAATGAGGATGGTGTCCGGACCGCTGGTCGGGGCGGGTGTGGGCACCGGATGCGGCGCGGGAGCGGGTGCACTGCCGGGAGCGGCCGGGGTAGGGGTCACCGCGGCGTCGTGGGTCATCGTCACGCCCCGGAACGAGGCGGTGATGTTGGCGCCCTTCGGGGTCTTGACTTGGCAGTACGGCCCCCACTTAGCGTAGGTTTTGGCCGACTGCCGCATAGTCGTGGTCGACACCTTCGGCTTCGCCCAGTCCGACCCGACGTAGAAGTTCGTCTTGCCGGGGAGGACCTCCAGCAGCGTCGGCACCCACGCACCCGGCTTGAACGCGCCGTCGATCGTCGCGGTCGCCCCACCCTTGCCCTTGCCCAGCCCCACCGACCAGTACAGCCGGTAGGCGGCCGTCGAGGTCCGCTCCACCAGTACCTGGATCTGGTCGTCGAGCTCGTCGTGCAGTTGGATGAGGGACACCTTGCCGCCGACCATCAGATCATCCAGCCGCATCCACAGGTCGAGCCGGTGAGCGCCCTTGCGGGAGTCCCACCCGGCCTTCTCGCCGTCTCGAGTCATCTCCCGGCCCTCGCAGCGGGTGTAGCCGGAGCCGGATGTGGTGGGTCCGTCCACGGGGGCGGTCATGGTGACGCCGGTGCCGTCGTCAGACGTGACGAACCACGGTGCCTTCACGAACGTGGCGAGATCCTTCGGCTGGACTTCGGTGATCGTGGACTTGCCGCGCTCGGTGTACTGCAGTTTCCACAGAGCCTGCGGACCGGTGAGACCAGCGGCCTGGGCAGGCAGCAGCGGCGTCACCCTGAGCCGTCCGGTGCAGGCGTGGGCTTCGTGCGCCGGTGGCGGGGCACCCGTGGGGTGTGCGGGGCACGGTACGCGGCCAGGGTGACGACCAGAGTCGGTCCGAGGGCCGCGAGGAGGATCCGCGCCCACCCAGGGAGCTGCAGCAACATCACCGAGTTGGCGGGGTCGGCGAGGTATTCGAGGGCTGCGATACCGAGGCCAGCGGCGAGGGAGGCCCAGCCGGCGGCTTTCACCTTCGCCTCGACGGGCGCCCGGGGGGTGGCGGTCACTGGTCTCTCCTGTCCAGGGTCAGCACGTGCCAGGTGTATGCGGGGGATGCGACGGCGAGGGCCCCGGTGGCGGCCCAGAACAGCCGTTGCCGGCGCGGGTGGACACCGAGCCAGCGTTGGGTGCAGCGAGACAGCGTCGGCGGGCTGTCGGTGCGGTAGGCGACCGTTTCCAGCACCGCACCGCTGGCTGCGACCGCTGCGAGCCAGTACAGCCATGCCCGTTGGCGGACAGCACACATCGCGGCCTCGCAGAAAAGCTCAGGGGATGGGTTTGCAGGCGAACACGATCCGGTCGGACACATCCGCGACCCGGGTGCACACCTCGTCCGGGCCGACGTGGTGAACCAAGAACTCGGTGGCCTCGTTCCCGCGCATCAAATAGACCGTGCCGGCCACCATCAACGGCACCGCAATGATCGTTCCCACGCACCAGCGGGCGATGGATGTGCGCGCGGCAGCGGCGCCCGCGGCGATGCCGGCGGCGATGGACGTGCGCACCTCTTCGCCGTAGCGCTCCACCAACTGTGAGCCCGACAGGCCGGGCGGTTCGTGCCTGGTCTCATCCGTCATGCCCGGGTCCCCGCAATCGACCGCGCAGCTCGTGCACTTCGTCCCGCAACCCGGCCACGTCGTCACGCAGCGCCTTGTTCTCCGCGCGGACGGTGGCCCGATCCTCAATCAGCTCAATGATCTGTTTCCGCAGGCCCCGGTTCTCATCCTCGGTGGTCTTGACCCGGTCCTCGAGGTTCTTCAAGTGCATGTTCAGGTAGTCCTGCCGGACATCCAGGCGTGGGATGTCCGCCGTCGGTGCCGGCCCGTTGGTCGGGCTCTTTCGGGCGGTGATGAGCGCGGAGACGACCGCGCAGACCGGAACAGCGAGCATGCCGATGAGGACGTACAGTTGGCCGCGCGGGTCGGTGGCCGGTGGGAGCTCTATCTCCGCGCCGGGCGCGGTGGCGAACAGGGACCAGAGGAACGCCAGCATCCATCAGCTCCTCCGCTGCCCGCGTTGGGTGTGCTCCCTGTCCGCGTCCAGGCCGGAGATCACCTCGTGCAACACCCAGAAGTGGCAGGCGGCGAGGAACGCGAGCGCCACCCAGCCGCCGTCCCACAGCGCTGTCCTGGAGGCGACCGCCAGCAGTGCCGCCCGGTCAGGGCCGACCACACCACCGCGCCGGCAGCCGCCCCGGTGCGGTTGAAGCCGAACAGGATGCAGGCGGAACAGGCCGCCAACAGCGCCGACCACACCGCTGTCGCCGTCCCTGGGGTCGTGGGCAGGATCGCGTTCAGCAGCCGCCAGGACGCGCCCTCGGCCCGGCCGAACAGGGTGAACAGGGCGGCGAGAGCGTCGGCCGTGCACAGCGTGTACAGCCACTGCTGGCGGATCTTGTCCTGGGATCGCCAGATCGGCATCCGACCGCCCGGGTAGGACATCCCGATCTCCCTCCCGAGCGGTCGCTCGGCGCTTCCCGAGCGGATGCTCAGGACCGGAGATACCCGTCGAACCACGTCCCCACCGCGGTCACCCGAGCCGCCGTGTAGTAAGAAACTTGACCATGTGACATTCCTGGCACGGAGGTGTAGGTAGCCGTGTTCCCAGCCGCGACAAGCGCGTCCCGCAGCACTGTGGACTGGGACGGTGGGACGGTGAAGTCGGAGGTGCCGTGCCAGATCGCCACCGGCGGTTTCCCCCCGGTGTGGGCGTAGGTGATGGGGGAGGCGTTGCGTGCTTTGTCGGGGCAGGTGGAGGCGCGGCAGCCGAGGAGCGGGGTGACCCAGCTGTTCGGGTCGGGGTAGGCGAAGTTCGACGTCCACCTGGGTAGGTCGGTTGGCCCGTAGTCGTCCTGGACAGCGGCCACCGAACTGGGTTGGTCGAGCCACTGCCCGACATCCCACACGGGGTCGCTGTTGGTGAGCCCCGCCATGGTGGCGAGGTGTCCTCCGGCGGACGCCCCCCAAATGCCGATCTTGTCGGGCCAGATGCGGTAGGTGGTGGCCTTCGCGCGGAGGAACCGGACCGCGGTCTTCGTGTCGACCAACTGCGCCGGCCACTTCGCTTCGGCCGACAGCCGGTAGTTGATGGAGACGACAACGAACCCCGTCTTGATCAGCGGGGAGAACAGGGACGCGTTGTCGGCCTTGTCCCCCGACGACCAGCCCCCGCCGTGAACCCACACGACAGTCGGGTTCTGCGCCTGCCCGTTGTTCGGGGCATAGACGTCGGCGAGGGTTGCTTTCCCCGACGAGGCGGTGGAGTAGCGGACGTCCTTGTAGGTGGTCCACGTCGTAGCCGGCTTGAGCAGCGACGACCCGCTCTGCGCGAGCGCCGGCCCCACAGAGGGGGTGGCGGCCGAAGCACCGGGTACGGCGGTGAGGGTGAGTGCGGTCGCCAGAGCGGCCAGGAACGTGAGGAGTCGAGACATGGGGAAACCAATCCGGGGAGTGGTTTGGTCGAGCCCGACCACCGGCCCCACCCCCCACGGATAGATACGGGGCCGGTGGCCGAGAACGGGGGCTGGAGGAAAGCGGGTCGAGGAGGAGCTAGAAGAACGGCAGGAACGCGCCCCGAGGCACCGGGGACGGGGTGACACCGATCGTCAAAGAGTGCGCGGATGTTGAGGTCCCGGTGAAGGCGCCCGGGTCCAGGCTGGACGCGTTCACCGCACGCCGGGCCGTCGCCAGATAGGCGGTGCCGAGGACGTTGTTGACCAGCAGGTCGGTGAAGTTGGTGGGGGCGGCGGTGATGTTCGGGTCGGAGCGGGCGGCGGCCAGCCACAGATAGTCGCGGGCTGTGGTCATGTCCAGGTTGGGCGGGTTCAGCGTGTTGGTGCTGCCGAATGCCGCTTGGACCTCTGTCAGGACACCGGACCAGCCGTCGATGCAGTACACGTGCCCCATCCGAGCCTTACTACCCCCGGTGTGCACCCCGGCGTCGGAGCCTTCACCGACGGCCATCTTCCGCCACACCGTGTCGCCTTTGGAGCCGTTGGCGCCGTACCCGATCTTGTCCCAGGCGGTCATCGTCGCGGCCGAGTCGGAGTCCCCGGCGACGACGGCGATGAGGAGGTGCCCTCGGCCGATACCGGAGGGCATGGTGAGGGTGAGGTTCCCGGATAGGGCTGAGCTGGTGGCGGAGGCGACAACCGTTGGGAACGCCATCAGAGGGTTTGGGTCGCGGAGAGCAGCATCCAAACGCTCCCAGCCAGCGTGGAATAGCGCAGTGCGAAGATCCCGACCTCGCCCGAGGCGATCACCATGACGGCGGACAGCCCGGTCGTCAGGACGATCGACCCGTTCAGGGTGACGGTGCGGGCGCCACCGGAGGCGAGGACCTCCACCACGATCATCTGTCCGTTGGTCGGGTTGGTTGGGACTGCGAACGCCGGGTTGCCGGTGGCGGTGATCTGGTGGCTGTCGCCGGTGGAGGCGTCGATGGTCAGGGTGGTGGTGACTGACTGGGTTTGCGGGGTCTTCACCTCACGCACCGCTGTGACCAGCCCGATGAACGTCGGTGACGCGAGCGGGGCAGCCCCGGACACGTCGGCGACCGCGATCGCCAGCGACGTCTTCGCTTGCGCCGGGGTACGTGAAGCCCACGCTGAGGAGGCGGCGACCATGAAGTTGTCCGTGGTCGCGGTGAGCCCGGCGATCGTGGTCAGATCGGAGTCGAGGGACTGGAACGACGACGCCAACGGAGTGACCAGGTCCGCCGCGACCTGCGTCGGGGTGCGGCTGGCCCACGCGGACGACTTGGCCTGGATGAAGTTGTCCGTCGTCGCCGTCAGACCGGCGATCGTGGTCAGATCGGAGTCCGATGACTGCCTCGTGGCGACCTGGTCATCGACGTAGTTTTTGGTGGCCGCGTGTTCGTCCGCTGTCGGGTCAGCGGGGAGGGTGACCGCTGTTTTGAACGCGGGCATCAGGAAATCTGGGTTTCTACATAGGCACGTGCTTCCATGTCTCTCCTCGCACTGCGGCGCTGATGCCGAATCGTCCGCGAGCTATGCGTCAACCAATTGCGGTAAAACGCACGGCGTTGGATGCAGGTGCCACGGCAAATGTCACGGTGGCGACGGTCGTGGAGGTCATCACTACGTCGGCGTAGATCACAGAATCATCGCTGTTCAACCTGAGGCCGACTACACAGTCCTTTGTCCCCAGGTTGTGCGTAACCGCGATCGCCGTGGTCGACCCGTCCCCAATCGACCCGACGAACTTCCGCGCCACAATCGACGTGTCGATGGACAGATCACCCGAGGAAAACGCCAGGCCGCTGTTGGTGGCCAAATCGATCGCCACCAAGTCGGAGGCGATCTCCAAGCCGTCGCCGACGTTCACCGCCAGCGCGGAAGCCCCGCCACCGGTCAGACCGTCCCCTGCGGCCGCGGCGGCGATCCGGACCGTGTCCGAGCTGATCTCCAAACCGGTACCGGGGACGACATCCAACACCCCGGAGGTGAGGGTGAGGGCGCTCCCGGCGATGGAGGAGGCCACACCCAGGGTGCCGCCGGACAGGGACAGGCCGGAGTTCGCGGTCAGCTCGACGTCGACGTCGCCGCCGGCTTCGACGAGACCGTCACCGAAGGTGTAGGTGACACCCCCGCCCGCACCGAACTGGGTCCACACGATGTTGGAGGAGCCGATGGTGGGGTTGTCGGTGGTTTGGGTCCAGGCGGTGTCGGCGTTGACTGTGCCGGCGAGGACGAACACGGTGGCGGAGTTGAGTTCGGCGCTGCTGTCGGCGTCGGTGGCCCTGGTGGGGGAGCCGCTGGCCGCAACGATGTAGACGCCGTTTTCGGTGGCGACAGCCTGATCCTTGATCAGGATGCGGTCGTTGGTGGCGAGGGTGACCCCGTCGAGGGTGTCACCGTTCTCGAAGGTGAGCGCCAGCACCCCGGCGGTGGTGGTGGCGGCGCGAACCTGCTGCTTCCACGACAAACCGGCGAGGTTGGAATCGACATAGGTTTTGTTGACGGCGTCGGTGCCAGATGAGGGGGAGGCAACGTTGATGATCCGCTGTGACTGCGCGTCCACGCCGGTTGCGAATTTGACGGCCATGTGCGGGGCTCTCCTAGGGGGCTAGCGGCGGCTGGGCGTGCGAAGATGAGGGCAGGAAGCGGGCGGGTGGTTGACCGATCCGCGCCCGGTCTGTGACTGTTGGCTAGCTGAGCACCGCTGACCCGGTGGCCGGGCTGGCCCACGTGATCGTGGTTTGGTTGATGGTGCCGTGGTCGATGTCGGCGTGAACCACAGTTTCGGCCGGGTCGAACAGGGTGACGTGGACTTTCCGGCCCAGGTTGTGGTTGATGATCCACGTCGCGGCGGGGGACGTCTGGGTGTGGACGTAGGCGCTGCCACCCGGCGGCCCCTGCGGTCCAGATGGTCCCTGCGGTCCAGGTGCGGTGACAGCGACGATGGTGTTGTCCCGGACCACTGTCACCGGGTACTCGCCGGGGCTGGTGACGACCACGATTGTGGGGTCGTGGATGACAGTGGTGGTCATGTGATGACCTGTTGGGTCACCTGGATCGGGCCTTCGCCGATGGTTTCCCGCTCGGTGCCGTTGGTGACCTCGCACTCCCACAGGTACCGGCCGGGGGTGATCGCCGAGGTCAGGGTGAACGAGGCGACTATGGAGACGAGCCCGTTGGGGCCGTCGATGGTGCACCCGGCGGCTGGGGATGAGGTGAGAGCCAGCGCGGGCGTGGTGTCCTCGTAGGATTGTTTGAGTTGGACTTTCGCGGTCCACCCGGTCAGGTCGACTGGGTTGGTGTAGTCCGGTTTCGGCGGGTTCGACCCGGGGATGGGTGCGTACCAGGCGACCTGCCACCGCCAGGTATCGCCCTGCTTGCGGATGAGCGGGACAGGGGACATCGGCCCTCCACAAGTCGTTGCGCGGATGATGGAGAGGACGTCAGAGGCTGTAGGCGAGGCGCGGTTCCTCGAAGTAGAAAGTTATTATCAAAAGTTGCGAGACGCTGGATATCCAGTTCAGATTTATTGCCGAGCCCGGCTGGAGTATCGAATTGAATGGGGTCTCGTAGTTTCCGGTCGCCGCAGATCCTGGGGTTAAGGTACTTACGCCTTCGGTGGAGCTGACTTCCCTGAAGGCTACAATCGTGCTCGTTCCTGATACCGTGCACCCTCTTTTGACTATTTGAGTAGAGGCGGGAGACCCTGTGCGCATCGGTCGGGGGGTGACGAACGAACCCCCGGAAAGACTGGTCCCCGTAACAGAGTTCACATATACGTATGTCGTCCCAAAAGAGTCTATATCTATTCGAGCAATCCGCGCGGCATAAGAACCAGCACCCAGAAGAACCAGGTTCCCGTTTCCTGGGCCGCCGACACCGGAGCCGTTTCCGGCTGGCTGCCACGCGTAGCTAGCGCTGTAGTTGCTCACCCGAACGTCACCGTGGCCGCCGGCCGGTATTGCCGGCCCAGGACCGCCAGCCCCTGCGCGTTCTGGACACACTGCACGAAGTCGCCGACCGACAACGAGGCCAGCACGTCACCCAGCACCGGGACCCGGTCCACGACCGTGCCCAGGTAGTCGTTCAAGACCACCGATATTTCGTTGCGGCCGGGGTCGAGTTTGGACACCGTCGCCAACTGCAACGTCGGCGCCTGGTCTGGGGTGAGGAAGCCGGGGAGGTTGCCCTGCCGGGTGCGGGTGACCGCCTGGTTCAGAGCCAACCTGGACACGTCCACGAGCCACCCCCCTACGCATTCACGGTCTGCCGGGAACAGGTCAGCTTCATTCGCTCGACGGGAGAGTCGGGCAGCTCGTAGCCCTGGACGAGGAACCGTCCGACCACGCCGGTTTCGGGGGAGCTGATTCTGAGGATGTCTCCGGTGGCGATACCCGGGTGCGGCACTATCCCGATTCTGGCGGTGTTCGCCAAACCCAGACTGTTGTTGAGCGCCCCGGTGGCGATGTCGAAACACTGCGCCGCTGTTTTGGCCAGCGGGAACGTTTTGTGCTCAAACCTCTTGCCGATCCCGATAGGCGGGTCGTAGGCGTTGTACCGCGACGCGGTGTCCAGGTTGGACGCGTACGCGTTGACCGGGTTCGTGCTGGTCGTCGACTCGCCTTTAATGATCCAACCGTTGACGATCTGGGTGGTGTCGAGCTCGGACTCGACACCGATCATGCACGGCCGTACCGTGTGGTCGAAGTCCCACACCACCGGCCCCCGGCGGGGGTCGGGGACGGGGCGGGACACGAACGCGCCGGCGACGTCGTAGAGGCGTTCGTGCCCGATCGCGGTGTAGACGCCGCCGATGTCGGTCCACGGGTCGCCGCCCTGGCTCGGGTCCCACAACACGAGGGAGTTATCGAGGACGTGCCCGGACGACACCTGCGAGAACAGGGCTTGGGAGGGGCGGCGGGAGAGGACCATGGCCCGACCGAGTTCGGTGTAGGTTTCGCCGGTGGTGCCGGTGAACGGCTGCTCCCACTTAGCCGCCTTGATCAACCGTGACGGGTCGGTGGCGTGGACTTTCACTGTGGCGGCGCCGCCGAACATTCCGCCGCCGCTGGCGAACGCGCCCTCGCCTCCGGAGCTTCCCCCGCTGCCACCGGACGACCCGGCGGTGATCTTCGTGCGGGTTTTGTCGACCGGCCCGTAGAAGGAGGGGATCAGCTCGTCGGTGGTGACACGGCACCCGATCCGCACCTTCAGCTTGACCTTCGGCTTCGCGCCGGCCGCGGACTCCCGAACCAGGGTTGCTCGGACCAGCACGGTGCGGGTGGTGGTGTCCTCGGCCAGTAGCCGCGGGATCGGTTTCCAGCTCTGGCACACGTCCCAGGTGAGGCCGTTGTTGAGCGAAGACTCCACCGTCACCGAAGACCCGGCCGGGGTGACCGCCTCCCACGACACCCGCGACGCCTCCACCGGCCTGCCGGACAGCCGGTAGGTTTGCTGGATGTAGCCGTGCAGCGGGTTGAACGCCGGGCCCACCGAAGCGAACGACGTGATCGGGGCGCCCACCGAGTGCGGGCTCGTGTCCGTCGCCGACGAACCCGCCGCGACCGACGCATCCGCTGTGATCGGGTCGCCCGTAGAGATCGCGTCGGGGGCTGCCCGCAGGAACGCCCACATCCCGAACGTCGCCGGGGCCCCCTGCGCGAGGGGGAACGTCACGGTGCCGGTCGTCCCGGAACTGGTGTACTTGCGGGCCATGACCGCGAACGCCGGGTTGGTGTCGTAGGGGAAGAACTTGTCGCCCGATTTGTCCGTCGCTGTGAGGTGCCGCCAGTCGTCCTCCGGGGCCACACCCGGTGTGGTCGGGACACCGATCGAGGTGGCCCACGACGGCCACCCACCCTCCGGGTCGGGAACGGTACCTAGGCAGAACACCATCACCCCGGCGGCCGGGACCGCCACAGACGCGACGGTGCAGAACGCGTTACCGACGGTGTGCGACGGCGCCAACGCCCCAGCAACCGGGGCCACGGCCGGGTTGACGCCCCGAACGGACAGCAGCGACCAGCAGAAGTACTGCCAGCCGGGTGGTTTCACCCACGCGACCTCGGTGTCTGCGTCGCCCTCTTGCAGCGTCCGGTAGTACACGCCCCGGGTTTCGTCATCAGGGTTGAGGCTGTAGGCGGGGGTGAACCCGGCGGGCGGGTTCGGCGTCATCTGGATCATTTCGGCGCCGTTGTTGGACGCCGCTGCTGACACCAGCACCATCCGCACGTCCCCGGGCCGCCACGCCGGACCCCGGGTGAGTGGTAGCGGCTCCAGGTATCCGCCGGGTGGGGTGATCACCGCCTCCATGTCTTGGAAGATCAGCTTGGCGTAGGTGGGTGCGACGGCGGTCGCGGCCATGTTCGCCGACGCGGCCATGAGGGCGGTGGCGGCGCGGGTTGCGCCGCCAACCGTCGCGGTCAAGCTGGTGGTCGCCGACATTGCGGCGGCGGCGGCCTGCACCACGGTCCCAGCCGCCGCCATGGCGCTGTCGGCGGTGAGGGTCGCATCGCCGCCGACAGTGGCCGGGGCGGTTGCCGTCAAGGTGGAGTCGGCGTCCAGCGACGCGGACGCCCCGATCACAGCGGTAGCCGAGGCCGTGAGGGAGCTGTCGGCGGTGAGTGTGGCCTCGGTGCCCGCCAGCGACCCGGTCGCGGTCAGGGTGCTGTCCGCGACGAGAGACGCCGTGGCTGGCACGGATCGCACACCAGCAGCCGTCAAAGTACTGCTGGCGGCGAGGGCCGCGGCGGCGTCGGTGACGACAACACCAGCGCCCGCGAGCGTCGCGTCGGCCGCCAGTGTGACGCTACCCGGCGTCTCCCGCACCCCGCCCGCCGTCAACACGGCAGCAGCGGTGAGGGTCGCATCGCCGGACTGGGCGGTGAGCGGCTTGACCCCGATCGTCAGCCCGTGCGCACCCGACGCCGTACCGGCAGTGAACGACCCGGGGTCCTCCGACGACGCGGTCAGCGCACGCCGAGCGGATCCCAAATAGGCGGCACCCAGGTAGTTGACGGTGATCAGGTTGGTGTAGTTCGTTGGGGCGGCGGTGATCGCGTTGTTGTTCCGGATCGCGGCGATGAACAGGTACTCGCCCGTCGACCCCATCGACAGGTTCGGCGGATTGATCGAGTTCGTGGTGCCGGTGGCGACCTGGACGTCGGCGAGAGTCCCCGACCAGGCGTCGATGGCGTAGCAGTGCGCAAACCGGGTCTTACTGGCCCCGGTGTGCACACCCGCGTCGGAGGAGTCCCCGGCGGCGACCTTCAACCAGACCGTGTCACCCTGGGTGCCGTTGCTGCCGTAGCCGTTGGTCGGTTTCGTCCAACCCGACATCGTCGCCGCGGAATCGCTGTCCCCCGACACGATCCCGACCAGCAGCATCCCCGCGCTGCGGGAAGGCAGGGTCAGGGTGAGGGTGGTGCCGGTCGCGGCGGCGGTGGTGACCGCATCGTTGACAGTCGGGGACGCCACCAGCACACCATCCGATCAGCCAGCGGTCGAGAGCGGCAGCGCCGTTGCATACCCCTGGGGGGTTACCCGAGAGTCGCCGAGATTGCCGAGGAAGCGAACGTCAACGCATCGCCGCTACCTAGAACCTTGGAGCTGGTCAAAGCCGCCCACCACGCCCTACGCGGGGCGCCGTTGGAGTCGTACACGTCGAGGTGCGTCACCGTGCACGCCGGCATGTTCGAGAACGTGATCAGCGAGGTGTTCGGGGACGACCCGGCCGACGCCGCCGTCATCGCCAAGGTCTGCCGGGCATAGCTACCGCCCGACACCTCAGTACCCGCCGCGCTCGCCGAACTCGCCGAGGTGGCCAAAGCCAGCTTCATCGGGGTCGTCGGGGCCGTGTAGGTGGCGGTCCCGAACGAGGCGTCGAGCAGCCGGTTCGCTTCGGCGGTGGTCAAAGCAGCCATGGGTTAGTTCCCGTTCCGGTCGAGGTTGGCGCCAGCCGGAACCTGCACGGGCTCACCGATCTGGCCCTTGGCGTACACACAGCCGGCGGCTGCGCAACAGGCGAAGTGGCTGCTGGTCCACCGGTCGTCTTCGAGGGTTTCCCCGACGTGATGCACACAGCGGGGTTCGTCGTCCACCTGCGGGCACAGCGAACAGGACCGAACCTGGCTGGACATGGGTCTCCTAGGTGGCCTGGTCGGTCATGACGCCGAACGTGATCGAGTAGGTGCCCCCGGCGGCGGTCCCGGACGTGTCACACAAACCCAGGACCCGGCACGACCCGAGCGCGGTCGACGGGTCGTCGCGGTACAACAGGGCCGCCCGGACCGGGGAGTTGTTCACAGCTCCACCAGCGGGATCCCAGGTCTGCTGCGCGATCGTCAACGTCGATTTGAAGGGGGTGGTGTAGTTCGGTGCGGTGCCGGTGCCGTAGCCGATGGTCCGGTCAGCCGGGCCGAGCACCTTCGGGCTGTAGTTTGTGAAGTCGCAGGCCACAGCCCCCGCGGTGAGGAGGTCGGCGTATGTGACGGAGTTCCGCAGCGTCGTGTCCGTCGCGGCACCGATGCTTTTGAACAGCACCAACAGGAGGGAGTCGGAGCCGGTCCCGTCCCGCTGACGGGGAAGGTCCCCCAACTCGATCATGCGACCGAGAGCGTGGGTCGAAGGGACGGCCGCCATCGGACCTCCTGGCTATGTCGGGGCTGCGGGAGGTGGGACGATGGGCGGTATGCATCAAATCCAGGTAACGACGCAGCGCTGGCAGCAGTCGGTCGAGCGAGTGACGGTGCACCGCTGGGAGTGGGATCCGTTAGAGGCCGACCGGCGCAAGGCGGGGGAGTTCGGCGAGCAGCTCGGCGTCGCCGCCTACGACCCAGAGGTCGACACCCACGCCAGATGGGATCCGCCCGGCGGGCCGGTGACGGTCTACGCGGTGTGCTGGTGCGAGGAGAAGGCGATCTTCTTCAGTGGACCGACCCTGCTAGCCGGGGAAGGCGACGTGTTCAGGTTCGGGCCGCTGCCGCTGGAGTACACGCTGTCGTCGGTCTAACCATCCGACAAGGTGATATAGCCGTTTTCGTCCACCACAACGCCCACCCGAGTGCCGGTCCACGTCGCCTCGGAGTGGTGCGACCCGCCGACCATTTCGGTGTCGAGGTGTCGGATCCCGGCCCAGGACCGTAGGTAGACGTCGGCGAGATCCTCCGTCAACGCGGTCCGAGCTCCAGGTGACAGGGAGTCGCGCAGGAACTCGACATCGCGGACCAGGTGCGGGCCGGAGCTGGTCCGGTCAGCGGTGACCATCCCACCAGGCAAGGTGGGAATGTCACGCTGGATGACCTGCCCGGCGCCGGTCTCCAGGTCGTTGCGGCGGATCGGCATGTGCGGTGCACGCTGCGCTTGGTCGAACCTCGAGGTGCGTGGCTGCGGCATCTACCCGCCTTCCAAGATCAAAACACTAGAGGTGGAACGCACTCCGTGAAGGTCGTCTTCCGCAGAATCCGCAGATACTTCGTCCGGTTCCCCGCCACATGCGTCAACGCCTCTTCGGTGTCCCGACCCGCCGCGCCCGGCCCCAACCCGCCCCACATCTGCTCACCGCCCGTAGGCAACTGAAAGAACAGAGGGCAGCGGGCCTCATCAAGCTGGTCCACCTTCGCCCACAAATCCGGGTCGTCGAGCGGTTTGAACAGCAGCGTCAGGTCGTACTCCCACCCGTAGGTGGGGCCGAACGTCATCACCGGTAGGACGCGGGTGCCGGGGCCGCCGGTGAAGTAGGCGGTGCCCTGCATCTGCCGCTTCGTGCGTTTGATGCCTTCTTCCGCCTTCGGGTTTTTGATCGTGATCGCCACGTCCAGCAAGTCGTTGGTGGGGTGGCGCAGGATGAACCGGTCATCGACCGGGGTCGCCGACTCCACGTTCGAGGGTTCCTGCGCCGCCACCAGCGGGGAGCCGGCCAGCGCGATCACCCGGTACTCGGAGAGGGTGTTCAGTGGCATGAACCGATCGAACACCTCGATCGGGTTGAGCCCGTCGGCGGGGATGTGGGTCAGCGACGGGGCCGCCGTAGACCACGGGCCGGCACCGGCGGTGCGGCGTTCGACGGTGTACACGTCCGTGGGGCCGCCGGGCGTGATCGTGATCAGGGTGCGCATCTCGGCGTACGAGTACTCCACCGACGTCAGAACAGCGGCGGCGGGTGGGCTCGCGGTAGACCCGTCGCGGATCCAAGTGATCGACGCGGTGTCGGTGTAGAAGTCCCCACCACCACCAGCCCACTGAGATGTGCACTGCACGAACGCGACGAACGTGCCGTCGACCAGGTCCCCGGGCAGGTTCGCCCGCTGGTCCTCCCCGAGCAGCCACCACGACGTGTCGGCGTCCGCCCCAGGCAGCCCGGAGATGTACAGGGCCGGGGTCACCCACGGATCGAAATCGACGTCGAGGGTCGCGGCTTCGGTGTGGACGGCCCACCGGTACCCCTGTTGCGGGGCGTAGTTGGGGGAGTCGTAGTCCCACACGATCGGCGGCCGGGTGTCCTCACCATCGACCGGGCCGAGGACGGTGACGGTGGAGATCTGCTGGTAGTAGATGTCGAAGTAGAGGGCGGCCACGTCCAGTGTGGTGGCGTGGTCGTCGCCCCGGCCGAGCTCGACGGACAGGCTGGTGAGGTTGCCGTTTTGGTCCCACGGCAGGCCGCCGGGGGCGTAGGTGATCTCGCCCAGGTTGACGTCCGCCCACGCCGCGGACAGAGCGTCGACGGGGGTGTACACCTCGAACGGAATTTTCGCCACGTCCGGGACCTCGCCCGCTGACACGATCTGGCCGGACTCGGTGCGCAGCCACAGCAGCAGCAGCGGAATGTCCGTGCCGGCGGCCACCGACTTCATCCGGGCCCGGACTCCGACCGAGTGCACCCGGTCGGTGCCCGCCAGCACCGGCGCTTGTACCCTCAACCGGGCCACCTGGTTGTCCAGACGGGCCCGCGCCGCCAGCCGGATAGCGGTGACGTCGGAGGCGTCGGCGACAGCGCCGTGCATGGTGCCGCCACCGATCACGGTGTTGGTGTCCACCCCGGTCTGTTCGGTGGAGTCGGGGCGGCGGGTGGAGAGCAGGAACGTCACGCCGCGGCCTCCGCCCATCTCTCAACCAGCCGGTTCTGCGCCTCGGCGACCATGGCGTAGAACGGGGTGCCGTCGAGGTTGACGCCGACCTGCACAGGTTGGGACACGATCGCGGCGGCGACAGCGGCCCCGATCTGGGCGACCATCCCCGCCATATCGAAACCCACAGCCGAGGCCTTGTAGACCGACGCGCCGACGGCCGGCCCGAGTTTCCCGGCCGACCCGAGGGCGGTCCGCACCTGCTCGTTCTCCAGCGACGGCGCACCCGCGGCTTGGAAGTCGCTGGACTTGAAGACGGTGTCGGCGCCGGTGACGACGTTGCGGGCGAACCGGTAGCCCATCTTCAGAGACGCGTCGTCGGCGACACCCTGCATGGTCCCGGCCATGGAGGTGACGGCCCCGGTCGCGGTGGACGTGGACGTGGCGAACCCGCCCGCCAGCCCGTCCACGGAGTTGCTGGCGAACCCGGCCCATTTCTTCGACGGGGACGACTGCTCGTCCTGCCTCTTATATCCCCGGTGCGCCGCGTCGGCCAGGTAGGCGCCGGCCCGATTCGCCGCACCCATCCGGGAGTTCAGGCCACCCAAAAACCCGTTCCCGGAGTTCTGCCCAGCCGCGATCTGCTCCCGCTCCTGCGCCCGCCGGGCACTGGAAGCCCGGCGCCGGTCCTGCTCCTGCTGGGCGTGCAACAAGGCCGTCCTCGACTTCCCGACCGGAAGGACCTCGTCCTGTCGGGCCACCGGGGCGTTCTTGTTCACCGGCTTCGCCGCGTTCGCCCGCGATTGCATCCCGTCCAGCAGCGTCGACGTCGCCGCAAGCGGGGCCGATGCCTCATCCTCGACACCACCGGCCATGCCCATAGGGATCGTCGCCCCAACCGGGCGGAACCGCTTCGACGGGGACTGCGCGTCCAGCTCCTTCATGTACTGGTGCTCGATGTGCTGGACGTGCTTCACGATCACCTTGTCAATCACCGTGATCGAGGTGGTGGTGCCCTGGGCGATACCCTCACCCACCGCGGCACCCACTGACGCCCCAGCCGTGGCCGCAGCGGGGGCGGCGGACTGCACCGACTGGGTCATCCGTTGCATCTGCGGCTGCACAGCCCCGCCCAGGTTGGTGTTCGCCACCGCCTGCTGGGACTGCTGCATCGCCGACTGCATCGCCTGCGGAATCGCCTGAGCACCCTGCTGCGCGGACTGGGCGGCACCGGTGAACAGACCACCGAACACCTGCCCCGGGCCAGCAGAAGATGGCATGCCGGGAGCCGCTCCGAGGCGCGCCTCCATCGACGCCGCAGGAGACCCGGCTGCTGGAGCAACCGGACCGGGAGCACCGGTCAACGACCGCAACTCGGCCGACGAACCGACCGGTTCGCTGAAGCCTGGCCCGGTCGGAGTCGCCGGAAGACCCAACCCCTGCCGCATGCTCTCTGGGATCTTCTTCGACAACGGCCCAGCATGCCCACCTGGGGCGCCGCCGCCAGCACCGATCGACGGTTGGGTACCCGCCAGCGGCGACTGACCCAACTCCACAGGTGTCCCGCTGAGGATGTCCGTGAGACCGTGCCACAGCTTCTCCGGGAAGCTCTGCCCCTCATACCCCTTGGGATCCGGTCGAAGGTTCCCGACGGGGACCTCGCCGCCCTGACCGACCGGGCTTGTGCGTGGGGCGACCAGCGCGCGGGCGCCGTGCGTTATCGCGGGGACCGTGACGGTGCTCGCTCCGACCGCGCCCGTGGTGACACCCTTGACGACGTCCTGGATCGCGGGAGCATTTTCGGTGATCGTGTCGGCGAACCTCTTCGTCGCGGACGCAACTTCAGGGCTGCCCAGCGCCCCCGTCACCGCGTTCACAACGGACGTGACCGCGCCCATCGACGGGCGGATCGCCGGGGCCAGCCCCTGGATCATGCCGGTGACCCCGTCGGTCATCGACGCGACGTCGGTGGCGAACGGGGCGAGGTTGGCGCCACCGACGCGGACCAGTTCGGCGCCTAGCCCACCGAAGGAGGCCACCATCCGGTTGATGGACGGGGTTGCGCGTTCAATGGCTCCGGCCTGGGCACCGAACTCGGAGGTGACCTGAGAAAGCCCAGCGACGGCACCGGATGTCAGGTCCGGCAGCTGGCTTAGGAACGCTTTCACCCCGGGCGCGGCTTCACTGGTGAGCTTGGCGAAACCGGCGGCGCCCCGGACGCCGGACTCGACGATGGACCCGGACGATTCGTCGATCACCCCGGCGGCGGTGGCGAACCCGTCCTTGAGCGAGTTCTGGATGGAGCGGCCGGCCGGGGTGAGCTTCGAGTCGGTGGACACCAGAGCGGCACCGAGGCCGACGATGGATTCGGCCATCGGGTCGGAGATCGTCTGCGCCGCCAGATGGGCCTGCTGGCCGAGGTGCTCCAGCTTCGCTCCGAACTTCTCGGAGTCTTTCTGCGCGTCCAGCGTGAACGCCACCATCCCCGCGCCGGCCAACCCGGCGGCGGCTCCGACGGCCCCGAGGGAGGCGACGCCCACCGCGCCGAGGCCACCCACAGCCGTGGTGAAAAGCCCAGCTCCGACAGCAGCGACACCAACGGCGGTGGCGACGGCACCACCGAGTCCCATTGCTCCTCGGGCCGCGGTCCCAGCCCCGACTCCAGCCCCGACCAGTGTCCCGCCGAGACCGCTGACGGTGGAGCCGAGGGCCCTGCTCGAGCTGTCCGCGTCCCCCGCGCTCACGGCCATCCGCCGCAGGAACGACGCCCCCGCCGCGGCCTTGACACCGGTGGTTTGGAAACTCGTCCCGGCCGCCTCGTGCTGGTCGGCGATCGACTTCAGCTCGGTCGCCGCACCCGACCAGAAGTCCTGCTTCAGCTGGGAGAACAACCCTCGGGACGCCCCGGTAGCCCGGTCAGCGCCACGGGTGAACCCACCTAGGGCGCTGGTGGCCCGCTGGGTGTCCTGCGCCATCCGGCCCATGCCGGACCCGCCCCCGGAACTCGGCGATCCAAGGCTGTTCATCGCGCGGGACGCATCCACCGACGCGGCGGCGTGGTCGCGGAGGCTGCGGGTGGACCGGTCGACTTCGTTGGTGTGTGCTCTGACCGCCGTTGTGGCCCGCTCGGACGCGGCGGCGTGGTCGCGGGCGGCGGTAGCGGCACGGTCGCTGGCCTGGGCGTAGTTGTTCATCCCAGCGGCGGCGTCCCGTAGGCCGCCGACGTTGTCGACCTGGATGCGGAGCCGGACGGTTTTCCCGGTCAGCGAGTCGATCGCCGCCTGGGCTTCCTGCTTGGCCGCTACCGCACCGGAGGCGTCACCATCGAACTTGACATTCACCGTGGGCACGACGGATCACCCCCCTAGTCGACGCTGTACTCGAGGGGTTCCGGGTCGGCCAAATCGCCGAAGTCGACCCACGGCCGGTAGTCGGCGAGGCGCCGCCACGGCGGCAGGAAATTGCCGATGTGCCGGTCTCCGTCGTCCACCGACCACGCGGTGCGGAGAGCGGCCTCAGCAGCCAGATAGTCGGCCCGCAAACCACCGATGGGGCCGTTGACTTTCGCCCACGCCTCCCACTTGATCGTCACGCTGATCGGGAGGGCATCCCACGCCGCCTCGGGGTCGAGGTGACCGCGGCGTTCGGCGAGGTGGAACGCTAGGAACCGGCTGAGGTCTCCGCGGGCGAGTTCTCTCCGGAGTTTTTTTCCGCGCTCGCCACAGCCTCGTCGGCATCGGCCGCGGTCGGGTCGCCGTAGTTGACCTGTTTCGCCAACGACACCATCTTGTTGGTGATCGACTTCCCGGCTGGTTTCAGCTTCGCCTCGGCCTGCTCGATCGTCGGCCAAATCCGGTTACCGGAGCCATCGCGGACGGTGTAGGCGAGGAACCGGACATCCCAGCCGATGGGGATCAGCCGCACGACCTGGCCATGTTCGTCGAACACCTTGTCGGAGGCGTCGAACTCGCCGTGCTCACCCGTGCTCAACTCCCACAACAGGAACGCGTTCGCTTTCCCGCGCGGGTTCAGCCACTCCGGCAGAACGATCTTCTCTCTGCGGAGCTTCGGCGGGGGCCCGGTCTGGGAGTCGTTGGAGACGATCTCGTAGTCGACGTCTTCGCTGTCGGACATTCAACGGTTCCTTGCGTGGGGGGAAGGACGTGCTAGATGTGTTCGCTGAGGTTCACGCGGACCACGGTGCAGCGGCAGTTGGGTGTGCCGTGCCAGTCCTTGTGCACCGGCGGCCTGATGGGGGTGTCGGACTCGGCGTTCCGCAGGCAGTAGGTGCACGCGTCCGGTTCGGTGGCGATGACTTCGGTGAACGCGTCGAGGGGCCCCCCCCCGGGGGGGGGGGGTCCTCGACCTCGGCCGTCACGACCAGCAGATCAGCCATTGGCTACAGCGAGCGGTCGTAGCCGCGGGCGCTCACGACGAGCGGCTGGAAGTTGGTGGGGGTCCCGGTCGCGGTCCACGCGATCTGCGTGAACGCCTGGATCGTCGAGGTGGACGGGATGTACAGCTGTTTCACCTGCGAATCGCTGGTGCCGATCGACATCGCCGGCAACGCTCCCCCCACCACATCGGTGTAAGTGCCACCCAACGTGGTGGAGTGGGTGAGTTTGAACGTGATCGTGGGGGTGGTGCCGCCGTTGACCTGCGGCAGCCACGCATACAGCGCCCCACCGAAGGTGGTGGCGCCGCCGTGGGGGGTGTTGTCGTCCTCCGGACCAACCCCGGACGTGCCGGTGAGCAGCGTTTTCGGGGACAGCAGGATGACACCCTCGTGGTAGGCGGCGCGGGCCATCACCTCCGCCTTGATCGACGACTCTTCCTTCGTCCCGAAACCCTTCGAGTATTTTCCGAAGGAGGCGGGCATGCAGTCGGCCAACGCGCCCGCGGCGAACCCCTTCGGGAAGCTGCCGGTGAAGAACGGCGACTGGCGGCGCTTCAGCTCGAACATCGACCGTTCGTTGACGGTCGACAGCATCCCGTCGATCTTCCAGTTGACCTTGGAGATGCCGGGGAGGGAATCCTCGACCTCCATACCGAGACCGGTGCCGTCGGCGTTGTCGGTGTCGACATCACCGTCGAACTTTTTGACGTTCCCGGTGATCATGTAGCGGTCGATGATCACGTGCCCGTACTTGCCGTGCGATGCGCCGGAGGCGCGGATGTTGAGGTCCCAACCAGCCATGACTGTCAGTTCTCCTTACCGGCCGTGACGGCGGTCGAGGTGGTTTTCTTGGTGCCGCTACCGGACGGTGCGGACGGTTTCGGAACAGCCGGGACCGCGGCGGGTGGGTCGTCTTTGCGGTCGTCGATCAGCGGCCCCTGTTGACCGCCCGCGCCGGCGAGTAGCTCGACGACGACGGGGGAGTCGGGGACACCGACGAACACGGCGGACGCTCCGGGCCAGCCGGCGTCGCCGTCGGGGTGGTAGTGGGCGAGGTCCCCGGTGCGCCGGTTCTGCCGGTGGAAGTAGCGCCGCACCGGCCAGTCCTTCGCGGCGGGGTCTCTGGGTTCAGCCATGACGGGGTGGGACCTCCACACGACGAAAAGGGGGCTGAGGTTGGGCCGAATGGGTGCGTCGGCGGGTTGGTGGCTAACAAACGCCGGGAACCCGCGACAATCGGTGTATGGCGACATCGCGTACGCGCGGGACAGACGGCACCGGCCGACCCCGGAAGGTTCGGACGGTGTTCGAGGCCACGGTTGTTGTCGCAGCGGTGGCGGTGGCGGTGTGGGGCACCTACGGCGCCCACACACCCGCGGCCGCTGTCACCGCCACCCCGAGTGTTGTGACACCCGACCCGGCTGACGCGATCGTCGCCTGGGGCAACGGTGGTGGCGGTGAACACGCCCATCGGGTGGCGCGGGCCATGGCGCTGGTCGGGACGGCCGGCGGCGATGCGTCGCTGGCGCGGGCGTACTGCACCTCTGCGGGCGAGGTGGTGGCGGAGGCACAAAAGTTCCGGCCGATCCCCGACGCCGAAGCTGAGCGGCACTGGTCCCGGGGGTTGGGCTACGCCCGGGACGCCGCCCGTTCATGTGTGTACGCGGCGACGACCGGGGACCAGCAGGCGTGGCGGGATGTGATCGCCACATCCCCGTTGGTCAAAGCCGAGTTCGAGCAGGCCACGGCGAGGATCGAAGCCATCCAGGCCGGCGGCTAGTTCGAGCCGAGCTCGAAACCGACCGACCCGTTCAGGTAGCGGCCATGGTTACGGCGCACCGCCATCGGGCCTTTCGTGTTCGTGACCGCCACGTTCAGGCAGAAGTCGCCGCCACACAGGTCGTACAGGTCGTCGCGGATGTCCTCATCGAGCATCGTGGCCACGATCAGACCGTCGGTGGCGAGCAGCTCACCGAGCGCGTCCCACCCGGCGTCCTGATCGGATGCGACGTGGAACAGATCGACCCTCAGCATCCACTTCGCGTAGGTCCCGACGTTCCGCTCCAAATCGCCGGACGTCGGTTTCTCCGGTGTGGGGCACCAGAACGGGACGGTGAACGGCGACTTCTCAAACCAGTGGCTGTTCCACCCGGCCGGCAGCATCACCGGATCCAGCCGGCCCACAACCGCCTCACAGATCTGCTTGTACGAGGCCATCAGGCGGCCCGTATGTTCGCGGCCCGCCAGGCTTTGACCTCGTCGGGGATGTACGCGTCCAACGCCATCCGGGCCAACTCGAACGGGTTCGCCATCTCGGCGCCTCGGGAGTAGCCGTCTTCGTTGGAGATGATGTCGATGCCCTGCAGCAGCGCCACCGACAGGATCTGTGTTGCCGTCCCCGCAGCCTCCGGGACGTCAACCCAACCCCACCTGGTGGTGGCCCGCACCCCCGCTTTCAGCCCGACGGGGAACAGCGGGTCGTAGCCTGTGGCGGTGAGGGTGGTGTGGGGGAATCCGTCGACCGGGTTGAACGGCTCCGCCTGCCACGCATCGTCGGCGAGCGCAACCCATGCGGTACCGGACCACACTTCCACGGTCAGGTCGTCGGGGTCGGCGAAATCCCCAACCCGCACGGTGCGAGGGTCAGACGCGCAGTACACCCGCCCGGTCGGGGCTTCGTCGCGCCAGAAGTGGCGGACGATGTTCAACTGCGGGCAGGAACAGATACCGTCCACAATCCGGGACGCCGACCCGATGGCCCGCTCATAGTCGGCCTGTTTCGCGGTGGTTTTCGCCCCCAGCGTGGCCTGTAGCTCCTCGTACGGCAGATACCCGTGGACGATCACCACGCCACCTGCACTCGTGCGGGTAGCAGACCGGACAGGTGCAGCACCTGCCACGCCGCAGAACACAGGCAGCGGGCCGACGGGGCTTCCACAACCGTCAACCGGCCGATCGGCGCCCGTACACCAGTTTTCGGGTCACGTGGTAGCCACGACTCGACCTGCGCGCACACCGCATCCGACATCACCTCAACGACCGCGCTGTCGGTGGGCATCGCATCGTCGTCGATGTCGTACACCGCACCCGTCAACGCCGAATCCACCACCAGCGACGCACGAGCCAGGAGGACGGCGGCGTTCGCCGGCGGGTAACAACCCAGCCAGGCGGCGAGAGCTTCGACGTCCGCATACACACGGGCCACCAGCCACCCCCTACCGTTGCTGTCGTCTCAATCGGGGCGGGTTAGCCGGCGAGCATCAGCCGTAGACGGCCCTCTAGACGCGCCTGGTTGATCTGTTCCGGGGTCATCATCGCCAGCTGTTCGCGGGTGATCTGTTGGTCGGGTTGCCCGGTGAGGGGGAACTCGTGCCACTCATCAGCGAGAGCGACGGCGACCCGGTCGAACCGCACCGGGCCGGTGTAGGTGAGGTCGGCGGCGGTGGCGTCGTATTTCCCGGTCACGTGCGGCACAAACCCAGGGTGTTGCAGCGCCCGCGCCAGGGACTCCACCTCGCGGTGAAGGTCCGGGATGGTCTCGGACTCGCCTACCAAATAGACCGCGCATGGCTCCCGGTCGGCGTGCCCGTCCGGGTTGAACGTGGCCACCGCGAACGCCCGCGCCTCCACCGGCCCCCGTGCCACCTGGACACCTCGATCGCCCGTTCGAGGACCAGCCCGCGCTGTGCGGGTGCCCATCCGGTGACGTCGTCGCCCAGGTAGCACAGGGTGAGGTGGAGCCGGTCGGGGCTTTCACCGCCGGGGACCGCGAGCGCGGCGGCGGTGGTCGCGTCCGGGAGGAGCGCGACCATGCCGCCGGTGCTCACCCGGCCCGCCGTGGTGGGCGCTTCGGCTTCGGAGCGGCCTCGTCCCCGCTGCTGGCGAGCGCGGCATCCTCGGTCCACGGGTTGCCGTCCTCGTCGACCCGCAAGATCAGACCCTTGGCGACCCGTTCCGCGATGGACTCCGGGAGCGGCAGATCCATCGCAATGACGGACCCGCCCTCCCCACGGAACAGACCGGTTACCCGGCCGGCCATCACGCGGTCCGGGGCATCCGGAACACCGTGATGGTGCCGGTGGTGCCAGACCCGAAGTCCACCTCGAGGTCGCCGTTGTTCTGGATGAACCGGCCGGACTCGAACGGCCCGAACCAACGCACCCCCGACGTGGCGACGACGGTGCCGGTGAGGGCTCCCTGACCGGCAGCGATCGCTGGCGGGTAGTCACCGGCGCCGATGGTGACGACCTTGTCGGCCCCAGCGGTGTTGGCGACCCGGATGACGGTCTCCTCCGGAACACAGTTCGAGACCTTGACCCCGTTGGTGACGAGGGTCGAGTCGATGGTGGTCCCGGCTACGTCGACGACGGAGCTGTTCGGGGCCCACGCGGTTGGAGTTACGGCAGTGCGAGCCATCTCTGATTCTCCTATTTACGGAATGGATTAGGACTGAATGGCAGTCGCGTATGCCAGGGATTCCGGCCGCACAACTTTACAGCCGTATAGGGAAAGTCCCTTAATTGCGTCGGAGAAAGACGACTCCGGCCGGTACGCCTCCGACTTAGCGATCTGCGTAGCCCACGTGATCGCGGCGGAGGTGCCGGCGGTGACGATGGAGTTGTTCGCCGTCGGGGTCGGGGTGTTGTTCGACATCAAGATGTCGAACCCGGCCGCCCGGCCGACCTGGCCGTTGCGGAGCCCCTGCTCGGTGCCCGACTCGTTGACCTTCACGAAGCGGGGGTCGCGGAGCATGACGCCGTGCAGCCACGGCGGCAGCACCGCGTAGCGGCCCATCTGCGGGACGTTGGCCTCGTCCAACTTCACCTTCAGCGGGATCAGGATCTCGTTGTACGCCTTCGCGGCCTCCGCATCCCACGAGGTGGGGGAGGTGAGGTCGATGGTCACCGCGGACACCACGTTCGCGGCGGCGGCCTGCGTGTACAGGGAGGCGACGTACTGGTCCTGGACGTCGGCGAGAGCGTAGGCGGCCTCGTCGGTGGCCGGGCCGATCACATCACCGGCGGCCTGCCGCTGGTTGACGTCGTCGACCTGGAACGCCCAGTACTTGCACTGGTCGATCACGAGGGTCCGCTGGCCGTCGACCAACTGCTCGGGGACGATGGTGGTCGATCCGGGGACATAGTTCCCGACGGTCGGCCGGGAAATGCTGGTGATCCGGACGGTGTCACCGGACTGCGAGATGTCACCCTCGTAGTCGGTGTTGACGATGCCGGGGCCGGCGTAGATGAGGGTCTTCCGGAGCGCGGTCAGTAGCGCCGCGTGCCAGATCTCGGGCACGTACGATGAAATTGCCATTGTAAGTTTTTCTTCCTGAACTTGGTGTATACTGCACAAATGGACAGAGAAGAACTCGCCCGCCTCTACCAGGAGGTTGGGACGTTGAGTCGTCTCGGAAACCGACTCGGACTGTCGATAGGCGGCGCCAGGGGGCGACTCCTCGCCGCTGGCATCCCGATCCAGGACCAGCGGCGACGCCACGACGAAGCCGCTGGGGGCGTCACCACTGAGGAAGGCGAGGAGTGGAAGCGCCGCTACGTCGTAGCCGGTTCGGTAACCGCTCTAGCCCGCGAGATGGGCAAACACCCGCAGACCATCCGGTACCACCTGCGCAAGCACGGGGTGCCGATCCGCAGCACTGGCTTCGCCGCGCCCAGAACCGTGCCAACCGCCACCGGGGCGGACCACGGCAACTGGAAGGGCGGTCTCGTGATGCACTCCGATGGCTACATCACGGAGTACGCACCGTGGCATCCCGCCGCATCTGGCCAGAAGGGCTACGTGCTCCAACACCGGCTAGTGATGGAGAAGACGCTCGGAAGGTTCCTGACCTCCGACGAGTTGGTGCATCACAAGAACGAGGACAAAGCGGACAACCGGCCGGAGAACCTTGAGGTGACAACCCGCTCGCACCACATGAGCCACCACAAGGACGGCTTCCCGAGAGACGAGCTAGGTCGGTTCTCTTACTGAGCTATCCGCCGAGCAGGGTGCGAAGCTTGCCCGCCTTGCGGGCCTCTTCGATCTGCTCCGGTTTCATGCCCCGAACTTGCTCGAGGGTCAACTGGTCGGATCCGCCGGTCCTGCCGGGGATCTCCGCACCGCTACGGGTCGCCACCGGGGTGACCTTCAAGCGCGGGTTCTGCTCCACTGCTGCCGCGACGGCCGACTCCAGGTCGGCTCCGAATGTGGCGGAAGTGGGGTCGAGCTTGGCGAGGGCGCCGTTGGCGGTGAGGACCGCTTCGGTGAGGCCGGGATCGGCGGATGCCTTCGTCAGGATGGAGGGGAGCGCGGCCCGGATGGTGAGGTTCCGGATCTCCGCGTCCTTCGCCGCCGACACCCGGACGGTTTCAGCTTGGGCGGCGGTGAGCTGCTCGGTGAGCTTCGCCGGGTCGGGGGGCTGGTTGGCGTCGGGGTTGAAAATGGCGCCGATCTTGGCGATCTGTTCCTGCATCGCCTTCAGCTCGGCGGTCTGCTTCTCCCGGGCGGTCTTCTCCGCCGCGGTGGCCTGTTCCTGCTCGCGTAGCTTCGTGCGGTAGCCGGCGGCTTCCTTGCGGACCTTCGCCAGTTCGGCGTTGTCCCCGTCGCCTTCCTTGGGGTCCGCCGGTGGGGCGGGCTGCTTCGGGGGGATGTCCGCCGGGGACGGAGCGGCGGCGGCAGGCGGGGCAGCGGCAGGTGCCGGTGTGGGGTTCGCGGGGGCGCCCGACGGGGGAGCGGCCGGGTCGGCGGGAGGTGCAACAGGGTTCGCGGGGGCGGTCATCAGGGGATCTCCGGGGCGGGTCGAGGCAGCCACCGGGGCTGCCCTGCGGGGTTACCTCGCCACCAGGGCGAGGCTCTTGCGGGGGGACGGGGTAGACGCGGGTGCGCTCACGCAGCGACATGCCACGTGCTGAGCACCTGGCGGGGGAAACGGGGGGTTGGAGACGGACCACACCGACCCGTGCCTCGCGGCACAGTCAGGCGTCGTTCTGTCGTCCAGCACCGCGACCCATTTCAGGTATTGGTGTCGGCGGGCGAGGCGGTCGTAGTCGCGGGCGATCCGCGCCCGCCGTATCCCCGCCCGCCGGTGCGCATCCAGGTAGGTGCGTTCCCGGCGTAGACCGGCGGTGAACCGGCGTTCCGTCGCCGTCCGGGTGAGCCGTTTCGCCGCCGCCAACAGATAGCGGGCCCGCATCGTCGGCTCGTTCGATGCGGTCAGGCGGGTCATGGACACCGCCCCGCCACGGTCCCGAGGACGTGCAGCGGCAGGTGTGGGTGAGCCCCATCTGGTGCGGCCGGTGAGTGGCGGGTCGAGGGTGAGCCGGCCGGCGGCCCGCACAGCGCGCCTGGACAGGCCGAGGCTGGTGAGCTGGCCCACCAGCGAGGCTGGTAGCGCCACAGCGGCCACGGCGGTGGTGGTGGCCAGGTATGCGGCCACCACGGCGATCGCGGCCTGCTCAGCGAGGTTGAGACCCTGGGGCTCCGACCGCGGGTCCTGGTACGGATCCACCAGGATCGGTGCCGTCATCCGGTGTCACCTGCCCGTCACCCGCGACCGGTTCGACCGCCTCGATCTCGCCTTCGATCAACGCGACTTCTTCGGCGATCTGGTCGCCGTCCCAGTCGTTGTGCACCAACTCCACCAACGTGCGGGTGGACGCGGCTTCGGCGGCCCGCAACATCTGCGCCGTCTGCGCCCGGGTCAACTGCGAGTCGGACACGGTGTCGGCGAACTGGACGGTGATATCGGCGTCCAGGTTGTTGGATGCCCCGAACTGGGCGTTGTCGACGGCCAGCAAGATCTTGGTGAGGTCGAGGACGCCCCGGTTCCAGTGCCGCAACTTCCCGTTGCGGGTGTTTTGGGTGCGGTTCTGACGGGCCCACGACTCCGTCGCCGTCTGCGTGGACGAGCTGGGATCCAAACCGAACGTCTGCAAGCTGTAGCCGGCGCCACCGACGATCCGCTCGAGCAACGCCGTTGCGGTCGCGGCGTGCTCCTCAAACCGGATCTTGAACTGGGTCATCTCCAACTGCAACGGCCCATCCGGCGGACACACCAGCCCGACGTACAGTTCCCGGTTCAGATCAAACTCCGCGCCCCGACCCAAACCCTTGTTGTCGAGCATGTGTTCCGGGACATGGATACGGGCCTGGCCCAACCGGATGTCCCGGAGCCAGGAGTTCCATGTTTGGTCGAGGGCGTCGAGGGCGCCTTCGACACCGGAGATGTCGGGTGCCCCTAGGTCGCGGGCGGCGGGCAGATGGCGCCACACCTTCGAGCGCTGGTTGGCGACTCCGACGACGTCGAGCATGTCGATACCGGTTTCGACACCGGACCCGCGTTGGTCGTCGGAGAACATGCCCTCGCCGACCACATCCGACGTCTCGGGGTGCGCGTCAAGGGGGACCATGCGGCCGAGGTTGCGGTGATCACCGAGGTAGGCGGCGTGCCAGATGACACCGCGCTCGTGGAGCTCGAAGTGCCGAAGCACGGTGCCGGCGTCGTCCCACTCCCGAACGAACATCACCTCACGCAGATACCCGTAGCTGTACACCGGGAACGCCGCGTCAGCATCCACAACGGACAGCAGCGGGCCGTCCGGGTCGATATCCCGATCCCAACCCACCCGCAGATACGAATGGCCGAGTGCTGAGCACGCTTCGGCGCCCTCGTGGAGTTGGGTCGCCGCCCGGTCGCTGAGCAGCGTGTCGATCCGTTGCTGCGTCGCCGCATCCGCCTCCGCGTTGCCGACCAGCACCGTCGGGGGCTGACCGAACACCAGATCGGCCGAAACCTGCGCGATCTCCGACGCGACCGGGACGTGCAGCTTCGGCTTATCCTCACCCGGGCGAGACCGCTCCCCCCAGAAAAACTTCGACAGCGCCGGAATGACGCCCTGCCAGCTCCGCTCCGTGGCGCTGCCACCGCTGTAGCCGCCGTACACCTGGGCCAGCATGTCCGGATCCGAAGCCCACCACGCACTCCACCGGCAGAGATCTGTGTGGACCCTCTCCAACGACTTCGGTGGCCAATCCGAACCTGCAGCAGGTAGCACGGAGGGTCTCCCCTCCGAGCATGGATTCAGGCGACAGCGGTGAGGGGGATGAGACGTTCCCAAGTCGATCTTGACGTGCGGCATGCGTACCTGAGGGCGTCGAGCCCGTGGTCCGCCTCTTTCACCGGCTGGTCGACGCCCTTCTCCGCGGCTTTCGAGTCCCACACATAGCCGGGGACCTCATCGAGGAGCTCCTTGCACGACTCGTGGATGACGAGCTTGCCGGTGGCGAACAGCGACGCCACCAACTTGATCCCGTCAACGACCGCGTTGTCCGCGTAGATGACCCGCTTGATCTCACCGTCGCGGATCATCGTCGCGCGGAAGTCAGCAGCAGCCGGGTCGATAGCGATCCAGGTCGGATCATCGGGTGGTATCCACTTCCGCAGCGCCGTCGAGTACTCGGCGTTCGTCATCGTACGCCCCGTCGTGCGGGAGTCGTGCCGCCACTCGCGGGTGGCGATCAGCCGGCGGTCCTGGGTGACGCCAAGCATCACCGCGTGGAAGGCGTTCGTCGTGCCAGGGTCTACGCCGAGCGCGGGCAGCCACCATATCGGCGGCAGCGGGCCGCGCACGACGTGCTTGGCCTCGTCGAACATCTGGTAGATGGCGCCCTCAGCCTGCACCCACCTGCCGAGCACATTTCGCTGGTAGAACACCCCGCTCATGGCGGCCTTGATGTTAGCGACGATGTCCGAGTCGAGTTTGGTGTTGTCGTCCAGCAGGAAATGCCACTGCCGCAACCCTAGGTTCGGGTCGTTCTCCCGGAGCAAATACTTCTGCCGCAGCCAGTGCCGGGGCCCAGCGGGGTTGGTCGTGAGGACCATGCGACTGCCCGGCACCGACATCCGAGCCATGGCCTGTACCACAAATTCCTCGGGAATCAGCGTGGCCTCGTCGATGGCGATCAGGTATGCGGTCAACCCTCGGAGCTTGCCCTCGGCGAGGGCGTTGGGGGCTCCGATGAGGTGGACCGTGCGCCCGAGGATCGTCGCCACGGACGAGCCTCTGACGTGATGGACTTGGCGGGCGATCGGACCGAACAAGGCCGGATCTTGCAACGGCAAGATCAAGTTGCGTTCGATGGTCGGCAAAGTACGCCCGCACGCCAGAATGAGCCCGTGGTCCGGGGCGTCCGCGATGCCGATCAGGAAAGACACCAAACTGGCCACGGTCTTTCCGCTACGGACCGCCCCGTGCCAAAGCCCGACACGCGCGTCGAGCGACCCGACGATGCTCCGGACCTGCTTCGGGGTCAACGGCAGGTCATCAAGCAGACTCAAGACTCCGGCTCGCCCATGGCAGCGCTGAGCGCCCGCAAACCATCAGCCATACCGAGGATCAAACCCCTCGCCTGATCAACGTTGTTCAGATCGGCAGGCTGCGGTGGCAGGTTCAGGCCGAGCAGCCGTGCCCGCTGATCCATCAACTTCAACGCCCGGTCGATCGCCCACGTATCACCCTTGAGGCACTTCGCCCAGATCGCCCGCTGCAACTGGTCGTACCGGTCAGCCTCAAGGTCGCGGGCCGCGACAGCGTCTTCACGGGGGTATTCCTTCATGAACGAGCAGAATTGTTCGTAGGCCCTGGCCGCTGACGAGTACCCGAGCTGCTGGGCGATCGCGTCCCAGCCGAGACCAGCCCGACGGAGCTGCACGCACTGGGCGTCCCGCTCGCGGCGCGCGACCGCAGCTGCGGTCGTTTGCGCCGCCCGTCCTCGTAGTGGCCGTTTCTTCGGTTGCCTAGCTTCGGTTGTCACGGCTGCACCGTGAAGTCGTGCTCAACCCCGTCACGGGTGGGGATGGCCCCGGTGTGTTCCTGGTAGCGGCGCAGAATGACGTCAGCGTATTTCGGATCAAGCTCGATCAGCGCGGCGGTGCGGCCGGTGGTGTGGCAGGCGATCAGGGTGGACCCGGAACCGCCGAAGGGGTCGACCACGAGCTGGCCGGGGTCGGTTGAGTTCCCGATGTGCCGGGCGATGAGCTCGACCGGCTTCATCGTCGGGTGTTCCTTGGACCGCTTCGGACGGTCCGCCTCATGGATGGTGTCCTGCTTGCGGTCCGCGAGGGCGTGGTGCGCTGCGCCCGGTGTCCAGCCGTAGTAGACGGGCTCGTGGCGGTAGTGGTAGTCGGAGTGGCCCATGACGAACTGGTCCTTGACCCAGATCAGCATCTGCCGGTACACGCCGAGGTCTATCAACGCCTGCCCGAAGATCATCGTCAGCGGCCCCGCCGGGGCCGCTACATACCAACAAGCCCCTGGGCTGGTGTGCGTCAGAGCGAGAGCGAACACCGACCGCAGGAAGTCGTCGAGGCCGTCGGCGTCGAGTGCGTCGTTCTCAATGGTGAGGGCGTCGGCGGTTTTCCCGACGTAGGAAACCCCGTAGGGCGGGTCTGTCCACACCATGTCAGCCGAGCCCCCCCCCAGGAGTGTCTCCCAGGTGTGGGTGTCGGTGGAGTCGCCGACAGCGAGGCGGTGTGGGCCGAGGTGCCACAGGTCGCCAGGCTTAGTGACGGTGTCCTTTGGCAGGATCGGGACGTCGTCGGGGTCGTTCAGCGCGGGCGGAACCTCGTCCGGCTGGAGAGCCCGTTCGAGTTCCGCGATGTCGCCCGGGTCGTAGCCGGTGCCGTCCAGCGTGTCGAGGTCGGCGAGGAGTTCGAGGAGGAGCCGGTCGTCGTAGGTGCCCAGATCGGAGGTCCGGTTGTCGGCGGCGACGATGCGGACGCATTGGTCGTCGTCGACGTCGACGGTGACTGCGGCGATGGTGTTCCAGCCGAGGTCTCGGGCCGCTTTGAGGGTGTGGTTGCCGGCGAGGACTTCGGTTGGGCGGCCGGTGTGGGTGCCGGTGTTGACGACGATCGGTTTGTACTGGCCGTTGACGGTGAGGGATTGTTTGATGCGTTCGATGTCGCCGATGCGGGGGTTGCGGTGGAACATCCGCAGGTCTGAGGTCGGGTAGTGGGTGACTTCGAGTTCCGCGGGTTTCGGCATCGTTGGGGCTCGGGTTTCGGTGGGCTCTCCGCCTCCGGGACGGTAGAGGTGGCCTGGCCGGGTGTCTCCTGGACACGTCGGAGGCCGGGGGATGGGGAAGGTTGTGCGGTTAGTGCTGGGCGCGCATGAGCTGTTCGTAGGTGTCGCCGTCGAGGTTGATGCCTACGGTGATGGGCTGCTGCGGGTCGGGGTCCGCCGACTCGGCGCGGATCATCTGGGCGTCGTTGTAGACCTCGTCCGGGGTGCAGCCGGTTTCGAGGGAGTCGAGGGAGTCGAGGAGGTTCCGCACGCGTTGGGCGATCATCGGTGGACGCTCCCGTAGATGTTGCCGCTCTCGCCGCCGCTGTCCCAGGTCATCGTTGGCCTTTCGTGAATCCGAAGCGGGTGTGCTTGCTGAGGTGGCGTTCGGCGTCGACTACCGCGTCCCGGTGTCGTCCGCGCCACTCCGACGCTTCACAGGAGGGGACACGGCAGGTCCACCGCCACGCCGACCCGTCCTTGTAGACAGCTACCGGGGGAGGAGAAGCGGGCATGAGTTCTCCAGTGTGCGGAGACGGAACTGGTACCGTCGTCGTTGTGACTACGGCGACGCCCGATCCACGTGACGAAGTTCGGTCCCTGCGGTTCCGCAAGGGAGGCGTCGCAGCTGTACAGGCGGTCGCTGACCGAGACGGAATCTCGTGGACGGAGGCTGCGCGGCGGCTGTTGGGCTACGCGGTCTGGAAGATGCCTGAGGGCTGGCACCCCGGGAGAATCCCGAAGCCGTAGCCAGGGGTGGCTCGGCGGCGCCGCATCCGCAACCCCAGCGGGGGGCTGGGGTGGGTGGTGTACGGGGGCGCTCGCCGAGCCGGCCGGAAGGTCAGAGCAGGCTGAGGCCGCGCGCCGTCGCCACGGTGAGCGCGAGCGCCATCAGAAACACCGAGGCGTGGATGAGGGAACAGCAGCGTTGAGCAACCATGTCGACGATGACCAGGATGAGGGCGGTGAGGCAGAGCAGGAACAACACCACCGAGAGAGACACCGGGCCTCCCCGACGAAGTTATGTCAGGCCGATCGCCCACGCTCGGTCACGTCGTCACCCGCGTCTGCTCGATCGCTTCGGTGAGCGCGCAGACCGACCCGTTGATGACCTGCTCGGCGTGGCGGCGGATGATCTCATCGAGCGAGGTGCCGTCGAGCTGCACATGCACGGTGATCCCGCTGCCGGCGTTTTCCCCGGCGGTTCTGGGCTCCGTGGTGATCACAATCGGGATGTCGATCGGCTCCGAACAGCTCGGACACGTCACGGAGGTCGACGCCATCAGTACCGCCCCTCAGCCAGGATGCGACGCAGCGTCAGTGTGCGTTCCACCGCCGGATGCACCCACACCGTCCCCGGGTCGTCGCCGCGGACTACTTCGTATCGGTCGCGGCGGCCATCTGACAGCACCAGATCGATCACGTCGCCGGTGCGGATGATCGGCGCCGACTCCGGCACGAACACCCCCAACGCGGTCACCGGTCGCCGGCGGCGCGGGCCCGGAGGATCAGCGACACCCACGTCCCCACGGTCGGGGTGTCCCACCCGGCCAACCAGTCGATCATCTGCCGGTCGTAGTCGCCCAGCTCGACACCGGCCAGGGCGTCGGTGAGCGCGGCGACCCGGTCGGCCCGTAGCTCGGCCCGCCATCCTTCGCGGCTGAAGTCGGGTGCGGGTGGGCGTTGGCCGAACGGCTCCCGGTAGTTGAGCGGTTCCGAGTCCAGCGGGCCGGTCAACGATCCACCATCCCACCAGGGGCCGACGGTTCGACACCTTCGACCACGGACGCCAGCACATGCGTCGGCGACCGGTCCACGTCGGTCCGGGACCGGTCGTACCGGAGCGTGGTCTCGATCTTCTCGTGACCGAGCATCCGCTGAACCTCGCGGATGTCCGCCCCCGCGTCCAGGGCGAGCGTCGCCGCGGTGTGCCGGATGGAGTGCGGCGTGATGCGCTTCTCGATACCTGCCCGCGCTACGAGCTTCTGCAGACGGTGGGAGACCTCGCCGCGCGCCGCCGGGCCGCCTCTGCGGTTCAGGAACATCGCACCGGTACGGCCGGCGAGGTAGCGGTCCAGCGCCTCAGCGGCGGGCGCGGCGACGGTGAGGCGGAACCGCTTCCCGCCCTTCCTGGTCACCCACAGCGTCCGGTGGCCACGCTCGACCCGCATGTCGGTTGTCCGCGCGGAGCAGATCTCCGAGACGCGGGCGCCGGAGTAGAACAGCATCCGCACGAGCGCCGCGTCCCGTGGGCCCGCTTCGTCGGCGACCGCGAGCAGGCGTTGGAACTCGTCCAGGTCCAGTCCGACTGTGGTGGACTCGTTGGCGATCTTTGGGCGTTTCACGTTGTCCAGCGGGTTCAGTGCCACCAGGTGGTCGAACTCTTGGGTGCCGAACCGGTAGAACGACGACACCACGGTCAGCTTGCGGTGCACTGTCGCGGCGGCGTAGGTGCGGCCGGTGCTGCCGTCCTCGAGGAACCGGCGGTAGCCCCGAAGGTGGTGTGCGGTTGCGGTGAGCGTGTCGATGCCGAACTCGTCGCACCACGCGAAGTAGGCGGTGAGGTCGCGGCGGTAGGCGGCGCGGGTGTTCTCGCGGTCCTGGGCGAGCAGCCACGCGGAGGCGATGCGGTCCCGCGCGAAGGGCTCAGGTACGGCAACTGTGCGGCTGGACGTCGGGTAGACGACCAGCCCGGGTTCCCCTGGTTGATCACTAACAATTTGGGCCATAGGAGAAATTATGCACGATTCGGGGTTTGGCCGGTAGCCGACATGCGGAATGCCCCCGCCGCAATCGGGGGCATTCCGGTGTTGGAGGTGTTGCGCATCCGAAGATGCATCCGCAGCTATGGGCCAGGGGCCTCGGCCGGGGACACTGGACACGATACCCCGTGAGGGCAGTCGTTCCACGAGTTGTCGTAGTCGATCCACACGAGCCGGCCGTCGAGCAGCCCGACGTTCTCCGGTTTCTTGTCCGACGGGAACAGGGCGCCGATGCCGTCGTAGTCGAGTTCCCCGGCGGGTGGTGGGTCGCAGCTCGGGTAGACGTTGATCAGGCCGAGCCATGACCAGCGGACCGGGCACACGCCCGTGGTGCCGGACCATTCGGCCTCGGACAGGTTCGCTTGGATGCCCCGGGTCACCGACCAGAGGACGCCGCGCAGGCCGCCGCTGTAGGAGCGCGGCGACGGAACCTTGATCGCCCACCGGCGGGTGACCAGCACGGTGCGAGTGATGCCCCGGTGGATCTGCACAGGCGTCCTTTCCGCTGCACGGCTGTTTCGTACCGGCGTTCGATTGTCTCTCGCAAACCCGGCCATGACATGGGACAATCCAGGGTGAGGTGTACGGAGGTGACCTCGCATGCCCATACCCCTGCAACGAAGACCCGACTACGGCCTGGACTGGGCGTTCCTGTCGTTCAACATGCTCATGCGCCGCGCCGGTCAGCGCTGCGAGTGCACGGGCGAGTGTTCCGGCGTCAACGGGCACCTGGACCCCGGCGACGGGCGTTGCCGGAACCGGCACGGTCAGCCCCGGTGGTCCGGTGGCCGGCTGCGTCACGACCGGCGGCCGGTGATCCTGTCCCTCGCGCATCTGGATCACGATCCGGCTGGTCGGGATCCCTCACGGATGTTGATCCTTTGCGAGGGGTGTCACCTACGCCTCGACGCCAACCAGCACTGGGCTACGCGGCGCCGGAACTTCGAGGAGCAGGCGGGTCTGATTGCCCTGTTCGACCTCGTCTAGGCTTCTACTCTGTCTTCCCCTTGCCAGGGGTTGCGGATGACAGCGCGGTACCGGTGTCCATTCCCGGGCCGCGCTGTTCCGCTTCTGTGCGCACCGCGTCCCCTGGGAGGACCGTCCGCTCTCCCCGGAGGGAACCGGTGGTGCCCCGGACCGGGCGGCGGGCGCTCAACCGGCGCTGAGAGTCGCGCGGGGCGTACCAGGCGCCACCCGATCCGGGGGTATTTCGACGGCTGTGCACCCCTGCGAGGCCGGCGAAACTCTAGAAACTCAGGTCAGGGCGGGGTGCGAGCCCGACACCGTGAATGCTGCCATGGCTCGTTCCGGGTCGGACAGCAGCAGATCCCGGTGTGCATCCAAGGCGTGGTTCGCGGCGACGTAGTACGTCCGGTCACGGCGGGCGATCATCCGGGCGTCGCACATGCCGCAGACGACGAGGACCGGATCACGGGAGCCATCCACACCGACCCCCCGACAACGAGGAACGCCCCGAGCCGGGGGGCTTCGGGGCGTGGGACTGGCTAAGACGAGTCATGCCGTAGGCACAATCCGTCCCACGGCACGGACGGTACACGGAACAAGCCCCGCCGTCACGAGAGCCCTGAACTTGACGGCGTGTCGTCGGCGCCGGCGCCGTTACGGCGACCCAGAAAGTCCTGCACCTCGCGCAGCGTGTAGCCCTCCAGATGGCATTTCAACCTGACGGTTTCCCCGTCCCGGCGGATGCCCCGGGCCGTCCACATTCGCACCGCCCGCGCACTCACACTTCCCAGCTTCGCCACGTCCTCCGTTGTCAACCAGACCGCTTCGTCGTAGGTGTCGAGGCGGGAAGTGAGCCAGGTGACGGAGAACCGTTGATAGCGGGCGGCCAACTTCTGCGCCATACGCGGGTCGATTCGTTCGAGGTGTCGCCACAGGTCGCGGGCGATGGTGCGGGCTTGGTCGAGTTGGGTGTCGCCGGGGATGGGCCACGGCAGCATCGGCTCCGGCTGGGTCGGCCGGGTCAAGGGGCCGTTCACGACGCCCCCCACCCGGTGAGTTGACAGCAACTCACTGGGTATGTAGAATACTCAGCACGACCTCGACGACGATCCCCCACCCCGACTTCCGCAGCGGCCGCGGCGAGCACGCCGAGGACCGCGGCGTGGTCCTGCACGGCGACGCCATCCGCGTCATGTCCGTCTGGCAGACGATCTACTACAACCGATGCAACGGCCGCGACGCCTACGAAGGCGCCAACCTCGACGCCATCACCGCCACCATCGCAGTCGGTGACGCCACCGCGCAGCTCCTCTCGATCGCCGTCACCGACGCCGAAAGCGCCCCCGTCAGCACTGACCGGTACGCCACCCACCGGGTCGCGCCGTACGCCATCGCCAGCAAGCTCGCCGACCACGCCGAGTCGCTGCGCCCCGCCTACGTCGCCCCTGTCCAGCCGGACGTATGCAGCCACGGCGTGTCGTTCGCCGACATCTGCGCCGACTGCGAGATCTGAGCCATGACCGACTCCGCGTTCATCGCCGCCACCGCCGGAGAAGCCAGCGCCGCCTACCAGGACATGCTCGACCGGGACGAGATCCCGTGGGGGTCCGTGCGTGCCGAGTTCGACCACTGGTTCCCGCAGGTCGCCGTCGTGCGTGCCGAGTTCGACGCCCACCACCAGCGCGACCAGGCCGCGTGGGACGAAACCCACCCGATGCCGGCCGACCTCATGGACGCGTACCCGCCCTCGTTCGGCCGGACCGACTGGTCGCAATGGACCGTGGACGCACACCGGCGGCTGGAGATCGCCGTAGAGACCGCCCTGTCGGTGGGCGACCGCGTCAGCCCGCTGGCCCAGGCAGCCGACGCGGCCTCCCCGGTCGGGCTCATGGAGATCGCCGACCGGCTGCGGGTGGAAAGGCAGACAGCGCGCAACTGGCAGCAGCGCGGCGTGCTCCCGCCGCACCGCTGGACGGTTTCCGGCCGTCCGGCGTGGTCCTGGACACGCGACATCGAGCCGTGGGCGCGCCAAACCGGGCGGAGTCAAGGGACCCGCTCGAACTTGCGTTCGACGGCTTCGGGATAGTCCACCACCCACTGTGGCGGATTCCGACCCAGGGCAGGGCAGTAGACGAGGGTATCGCCAGGTCGGGCGTTCCTGGTCGAACCCGGAACGGCCACCCACCGTTCGGTGACACCCCACTCGTCGGTGTGTGATTGGACGGCGCCGCCGCACCACTCCGCGACGTCGCGGAGGTTCCCCGCGGTGACGTCGAGGGCCCGGTGACTGGTCTGGATGGGGCGGAGCCTGTACGAGCCCGCCGGCGGTTCGGTTGGGGGAACGATCGGTTCCACAGGCTTCTCCGGAGGGTCATCGAGCCCGTGGTGCTGCCACAGCCCGTACTCGTAGTCGTCGTAGTCGTCGTCGGTGAATCGTTCGTCGTTGCCGCCGGGGTCGCCGCAGGATCGGCAGTCGATGCGGCCTGCCGAGTGCAGCCGGACGAGGGCGGGGCGCTTGCATTTCGGGCAGGGCAGCGGGAGGAGGTCGGCGGGTGCCCTACCGGTGAGTCGTTCGGTGTCGCGGTGCAACCCGAGTAGGAGGAGGGCGCCGTCCACACCGGTCCGGTTGGCCCACAGATCATCCCCGTAGACGGTGGTGGTGTCAGGGTCATGCCCGTCCCCGCGCCGTGCCGTGACCGAACGGGCGGGGTGTTCCGTCGTGGGTAGGCCGAGGAGGTAGGGCATGCGGTGGCCCAACAGGGCGCAGCACTTCGCCACCCGGGCGCCACGGGGCAGCCGTGCGAGGTCGGCCGGCGACCACTCCCCCGTCCTCGGGTCCAGGCGTTGCCCGTCCTCATCCACGTCCAGGGTGGTGGGCGGGTCCATCCCAGCGGCTCGAGCCACGCTGTTGGCCCACATGGTGGTTTCGGCGTCGATGAGTTCGACCAGGGCGTACACGTCGTCGCGCCACGGTGTGCGGCTGCCGGGTTTGGTGTGGGGGGCGGCGGGCATATCCGGATCCCGCCATCTGCGCTCCCCCGTCGGGCACAGCAGCTCCGGGGACGACAGCTCGGTGACGTCGCCGGGGAGCTGGGCGATAGCCGACCGGACGTGGCGGGCACAGGATTGGCACAAGCCCGGATCGGCGAGGAGAGCGCCTAGCCACCAGGTGCGGCCGTCTTCGTCCTCAACCTTCGCCCTCTCCGCACACAGTGCGTTCCGAGCGCAGCGATGCACATCCGGCTCAGCCGGGGCGGGGAGCGTCGTGGTCATCGGGGGGTGCCTTTCGCGCTGCGGGGTGGTCAGCGGTGCTGCTGGGTGCGGGAGCCCGGCACGTCCTCGGGGGTGGTGTGGCGTGCCGGGCTCAACCGCTATGCGGGGGCGGCCCGAATGGGCAGTCTCCCCTGGGCGGTCACGGCTTGCCCCCGTCTGAGTAGAGACCGCACGTCGGGCAGGCCACCAACGGCTTCAGCAGGTACGTGGACGAGTTGAGTGACGCGGTGACAGTCTCAGTCCGTTGGGCTTCAGTCGCGCGATAGGAGCGAGTCTGGTTGAGCGGCACAGTCCGGTCGCGGAACGTCACACAGTCAGGCCGGTCCTCTTCTATGCCGAACTTCCACTCCGGCATGTCGTGCCACACCTGCTGGTCGTCGCTGTACTGGAGAGTGCACGAGGCGTGGATGCGGACACACAGGTGGTCCGGTTCGACCTCAACAGCCAGGAGCGGCCCTCTCATGCCGCTGGCTCCGCGATCGACTGAGGGCGGGCAGGCCGCCAAGCCTCAAGTGGTTTCTTGCTCGGGGACGGCAGACACTCGATTGGGCAGAACGTCACCCCCGGCCGGTCGCAGTTCCAACACGACGGCCCGATCCTGACATCCGTAGTGCGGTCGACGGGTGGGACTTCCGGGACCGGTGCGTGGTAGGTGAGCATCCGTTCCCCGACCTGGACTGTCCCGACCGCGCGCATCCGATGCGGTGATGCCTGGGCGGGAGAAGGGAACGGCTCCGGTACGGGTCTCGGGGCGACCTGCCGGCGGGCCAACAGGCAGCGCAGGACGGCTCGGAACAGGCTGAACAGAGATGCGAAGTCGGGAGGTGTTTCAGCCAATTCGGGGGCGCCTTTCGCCGGGCCGGCGGGCGGGGGTGGCGTCCGACCGGATGTTCGACTGCGCGCATTCAACCACAACCGGCCGGGACCGGGAACCAACGAGGCGGCGATCAGCGTGGCGGGAACGCAGCGACGCCGGCCGCGTAGCCTGCCGGACGATCTCCATGCCCGACTCCGCGAGGCCGCGGAACGCGAACACCGGTCCCTCAACGCGGAAATCCTGCACCGACTCGAACGGAGCTTCCCGCCATGCCAAAGCACTCCCATTCCTCCCCACGGATAAATCCGGGGGCTTCCTCGGAGCTTTCTCGGTGAAGCGCCCCGGGTGCGGCGGTCCCGGATCTTCCCCGACTGGATGTTCACCGAGTCAGCTCCGTGGAAGCCCCCGGATTTATCCGTGGGGAGGAATGGGAGTGCCGTAAACCGCACCCGCGCACCTTACTCATGACGGCCTCTCTGGTAAACTCGATGTTGTGAGGACGGCGTACAAGGTCCGGGCCTACCCGAACCCCGAGCAGGCGCAGCTGTTGCGTCGCACGTTCGGCTGCGTACGTCTGGTCTGGAACCGCACCCTCGCCGCCCGGCAACGCCGCTACACCATCGAGCAGCGCGGCACCCCGTACCGGGAGACCGACGCCGCCCTGGCCGGGTGGAAGAAGACCGACGACCTGTCGTTCCTGTCCGAGGTCAGCAGCGTCCCGTTGCAGCAGACGCTGCGGCACCAGCACACGGCGTTCCAGAGCTTCTTCGCCAAACGCGGCCGGTATCCGAGGTTCAAGTCCCGCAACTCGCGCCAGTCCGCGCACTACACCCGCTCCGCGTTCCGGATCAAACCCGACGGGCTGTGGCTGGCGAAAACCAGCGCCCCCCTGCGGGTAGCGTGGTCGTGGCCCGACATCGACATGACCCGCCTCGACCCGACCATGGTGATCGTGTCCGCCGAACCCGACGGCCGCTGGTACGTCACGTTCGCCGTCGATGTCGCCGAACCCGCCCGCCCCGCGCCCACCGGTCAGACCGTCGGGGTCGACGTCGGGCTGACCGACTTCGCCACCCTGTCCACCGGGGAACGCATCCCCAACCCGCGCCACCTCGCCAAACGGGCTCGGAACCTGGCCCGCTACCAACGCCGCATGGCCCGCTGTGCTCGCGGGTCCGCGAACCGCGCCAAGGCCAAACAGCGGGTGGCTCGCGCCCACTCGAAAGTCCGGGCCGCCCGACAGGATTTCCTGCACAAGACGTCCACCGACCTGGTCCGCAGGTTCGACCGCATCGGTATCGAAGACCTCAACGTCGCCGGGATGGTCCGCAACCACTCTCTCGCTCGCGCCATCTCCGATGTCGGGTGGGCCGAGTTCCGGTCGCTGCTGGAGTACAAGGCCGAACTCGCTGGCCGACAGCTCATCGCGGTGGACCGCTGGTACCCCAGCTCGAAAACCTGCTCCACCTGCGGGCACCTGCTCGCTTCCCTCTCTCTCGGGACACGGCATTGGACGTGCCCCGGATGCGGCACCCGGCACGACCGGGACTGGAACGCCGCGAAGAACTTGGATACGGCGGCCGGGCTGGTCGCCGCTGCCTGTCGAGGCGACGTAAGACCCGTGCAGGCAACTGCCGGGCAGGCGCCGATGAAGCAGGAAACCCAACCTGTGAGGGTTGGAATCCCCCGCCTTTAGGCGTGGGGAGGAAGTCAAGGCAAGTCGGCGCCGAGTACCGCGACCGGGACCATGCCGCGCAGGTCGTAGGCGTCATCCGTCGGATAGTCGGAGTCACACAACCCAACCCGCGCGGCGGCCTTCGCCACCGCGTACACCCCGACCGGCCACTGAGCCCGGTAACGAGGGCACACAGCGGCGGTGAGGCGGGCGCACCGGACCGAGCACAACGCGCCACCGTAGTGCTCCACACTATCCATGCGGCCCCGGATCGCGTCCCCCGCCGACGCGAGGGCGTACACCACCGGCCCGCGTGGCGCCCCGCACACCTGACACAGGTCCGCGATCTCCATGGCTTTCCCCCGGACCGGGTCGAATGCCCACGGGTCCCAACCATCATCGTCTACCAGGGCAACCCACGGGATCGGCCGCTCCTTGCTTTCGTTGGAGGTGCCCCGGTCGGCGGTGCACGCGCCTCGTGGGCGGGGCCATCCAGGGGCGACGGGTTGCGCGTTCAGGCAGCGCGCCATGTAGTCCTTCATCGCCGGCACCGGCATCCGGGCTTGACGTGCACCCACACACCGGATGGCCAGATGGTGCGGCAACCGTCCGGATCAACCCCGGCGGTGTGGTGACGTTGATGCCAGCCGCAACGCGGGCAGAACGGCCGGTGGCGGGCTGGTAGCCCGTCGTCTTCCTCCGGGGCGGGCCAGCGCATGAACTCCTCACACGGCGTTCCCACGTCTTGACGTCCTCCCCCGCGTGAACGGCGGGGGATTCCAACTACGCGACTTGGAGGTCGGTCCGTTGAGGTTTGCGTTTCTGCCGGACAGTTCGGCCGGGGCGAACCGGCCCACCTCGTCCACGATCTCCTGCGGCAGGTACCTCACCGACAGATCACGGGTCATTGGACGTCCAACCCAGAGCAGTAGCGGTTGCCCTGGGGGCGGACGTGCTCCTCGATGTACCGGCGCAGCTCGGCCAGCTCCTCCCGCGCGGTGTCCCGCTCGGCCTCGGCGTCCTGCCTCAACTGGTGCTCAGTCCGCCCGCGCGGTTTGCGGACCGTCAACGTCCATCGCTCCCCCGTGTCCGGGTGGTACGCCATGTACTCCACGTAGTTCTTCGCGGCCGGGTTTTCCTCGAAGTACGGGGCGAACGCC
>ERZ1292642.2-Hain-H14-01um-R1-2-length-108484-cov-17_pt1 | contig 54473 bp, 112 predicted proteins | sample MGYA00564403_ERZ1292642 | MGnify/ENA primary metagenome ERZ1292642 (study PRJEB36523, sample SAMEA6512643) | groundwater metagenome | collected 2019-01-09 | study: AquaDiva: Metagenomics assemblies of 32 groundwater samples
GGAGCGCGTCCGAGGGCGTTCCGCCTATTCCTCGGGCTCTGTCGCCGTTCCAGCGAAAGGAAGTAGATGGATGAATTCTGGGAACACGGACCACCGACACGAACCGCTGGCATTGGGCACATTCTCAAGTGCCACTGGCATCAGGTTGGACGTTTCCACTGGAAGAGGATCGTCCTGGGTGCCCTTTGCATCGCGGACGAATTCTTCTGTGGAAGGTTCGTGAGGCTTTGTCTCTTGCGAACCAAGCTTGAGTCTCGCTGGTGGGACTACTGCTAATCCGACGATTCAACGAACATCAATGAGCAGGGGTAAGGCAAACCACGATGTAAAAAGAGGATGGTGTATCTGCGGCGAGCGCCACAAGTCAATCCCCGCCGTAGAGCGCCCTCTGCCATCGCCGCCGAAGAAGAGGTATGGCTGGATCTCGATCGCTGACTTCAAGCGCCTCAACTATCCTCTGCGCTCAATGAATTAAGGGAAGGAGACATGGGCCATGATGAGCCGGAAGAATGAAAAGCGACCGCGATCGAAATACGTGGAACTCCTGCCAGCGCCGAACGACAAGATGGGACATGGCATCTACTACGCCCACCTGCCCGGCGACGTCTTCAAGGTGGATCGCGTCCTTCCGCCCGGATACCATCCGAGGCCCACCTGGGTGGTTCTCTCCCGCGATGGCCACGAGATCGTAGAAGTGAGCCCGGAGTTCTTCAAGCCCTACCGGAAAGACCCCGCAAAGACCCAGTTTCTGAGCAGATGCGCTCGATGACAGACCGCACCTGAGCGCATGTATCTTCGTGTGGGAAGGTGCGCTTGACTCGGGGTCGCGCATGGGCTAGACTTTCGACGTGGCGCCCAAACCCTCCCCTGTCCAGAAAACCCCACCGGGCACGGCCCTCATCTGCGCGGTCTGTAAGAAGCCCTTTCGCCGACCTCCGAACTTGGCCGTCAAGGCCAAGGTCTGCACCTCGAAGGGCGTCGTCCACAAGACCCGCTGGGAGAAGCAACCGGACGGCTCGGCCAAGAAGATCGCCTGCGGCTGCTGCCTCTGCGTCTACAAGCGCACCCTGGCCAAGAACCGGTCGCTCGACGGGAAGATCATCCCGAAGGACAAGGTCGCGCCGCTCCTCCAGAAGACCCGGGAGATGTACGGCCAGCTCACGAGCCTCGCCTTCCGCCTCGGTCTCAACGCCATGCTCCGCGTCCGGGAGCTCGCCTCGCTCCAGGTGACGGATCTCAGAACGGATACCAAGCCCGCCAAGATCGAGGTCGTGGCGCTCAAGAAGAAGGTCGAGATGCGATTCCCTGTAGACATCGGCCCGGACATGGTGCGCGACCTCAAGCCGGTCATTGGCAAGCGAACGTCGGGAAATCTCTTCGAGACGTCGAAGCGGACCTTCCAGGAGCGCTTTAAGGCTGTCGCCCGCGCGATCGGGCTGGACGGCCTGTCGATCCACAGTCTCCGGCACACGGGGATCTCGAACCGCGCGCGAGCCGTCACCAATTTCGAGGAGGAGAACTATCTTGGGAATCAGGCCCGTCACAATTCAATCGAGACGACCAGGCTCTATCTCGGCTACGAAGTGAAGCAGCGGCTTTCCATGGTGAAGAAGATAAAGTGGTTCTGACATGGACGAGAACCTCTCCTGGATGACCCGCGCCTGGTGGGCCGCGATCGCCCGGGCGAGGATAGATCGGGCCCGGGAGGGGGCCAAGCGTGCGCCTGCGCCCGTCTAGGGGAAGGCGACATCGTGGATGGGGCCGTCCGGACCTCGATCGAGGAGACCTTGAAGCTCGCCGGCGAGATCCTGAAAGGCGGGAGACTCGCCAGCCCCGAGGACGAAGGCACCGTAGCCGAAGCCTGAGGCCCAAAAAGCGAAGGGAAGAGGAGGGAACCGTGGCCAGGAAAGAGAAGGACACGCGTCGCATCGCCGGCTACGTCGTGGAAAGCCAGCCAAAGACGTCCCCGCCGGAAGGGAAGGGCCCCACCCACGCCCAACCGGTCCGCTGGTATCTCGAGGACTGTGGGCAATGGACGCCGGAGCGCAGGAAGGCGAGGATTTTCCCATCGCCCTCGGCCGCCCTTTCCGAGATCCGCGATCTCCGGACGAGGCTCGGGGGAATCGAGTTCGCCCTCGCCCCCGCCGAAGGCGCCTCCATGGAAAACCGCGCACCCGGAGCCTAATAAAGCTGGACCGTTCGGAGCTTTGGACGCGCGATCGGCCCGGCGGTCCTCCCCTGCCACGGCGGCTTGGCGGCCGCGACATAGGCCATGACGCGCGTCTGGTCCTTGAAATCGTGGTATCCGGATTCCAGGGGCGAGAGGCCCGAGTCCCTCGCGAGCGTGAGGAGCCCGTGCTCCGTGAAGCGCCAGAGATCCTTGTCCGGGTCCCCGTGGACCATCCATTTGAAGGGCGTGGCAAGGACGAGGAGGCCTCCGGGCCGAAGGAGCTTCGCCGCGGCCGCGAAGAAGCTCCACGGGTTACGGACGTGCTCCAGCGTCGAGGTCGAAATCACCGTCTGGTATTTCCCGGGGGAGGCGAGGGCCGAGCCCTCCGCGTCATGGCTCACCTCGACCGGACCGAGCGCGCTCCAGATGTCCCCCGTCTCGGGTTTGACGAGCCCCCGCACCCCGGACAGGGCCTCGTAATCGGCGAGATCCGCATAGGGAACGCCGCCGAGATCGATGGCTGGAGCGAGATACCCGTGGCGCTCGAGCGCCGAAAGGACGTACGACCATTCGAAGTAGGTCATCTCGGGTACGAGAGCCTTGCCGCATAGCGCCAGGTGGCCTTGCCGTCCCTCGTGGACCACCACGAGCCGGATTTCGGCGGATACGCGCGCGGGCAGAACATGCAGGGTTTCACGCCCCGGCAGACCTGGCACGTCGATTCGACGAGATCGACGTGCGCCTCGGCGCACGGAGTCACGACGTGACAGCCCTGGCAGACCACCACGGTTAGGTCCCCGGAAACGGGATTCCCGCGGCCGGCGCCTGCCCAAAGACAGGCAGGCTCAGCGCCCGGCCAGCCGGGAGCGTCGAGGCCTGGATCCTTGCCCCTTCCGAAAACGCGCTCGCGATGGGTTGCCGTTCGAGCGGCAGGGCCTTGGGCCAGGGAAGGAGCGGCACCGGCACGGACGGCGGGATCGGAACGCCCCGGTAGACGGGAGGAGGGGCGGGCGGCTCCTCGCCCGCCCGTTCGAGCTCCCGAAGTTGCCCTTCGTAGCTCTCGATCCTGCGTTTGGCGTCCTCGAGCCGCGCGGCGAGATCCTGCGCCTCGGCCCCGGCCTCCCGGATCGCTTCGGCCGAAGCACCCGCCGTCTCGAGGGCGTCGAATCGGCGCTCGGCTTCCTTGAGCTCGGCCTGGTAGCGGGCAAGGTCCGCCCGGGCCTGCTCGAGCTTGTAGATCAGGATCCCGAGGAAAGTCGGGATGTGGGGCCAATCGGGCGTTTCGGTGAAGGGCTGGGGAGGAGGAATCGGGAGCGTGCGCTGGCCGAGCGAACGCCGCTGGCGGATGGATTCTCCGGCGAGCCATCCGGCGGCCGCCGCGCCGAGAAACCACGCGAGCATCGAATCGCCTCCCTCAAACGCCCGTAAAGGCGATCCCGCCGCCGGGGACTCCGAACGGCACCGAAATCGTCTGACGCGGCCTTTGGGCCGGTGCCATCGAGATCCCTCCGGCCTCCGTCGCCACCTGGAGTCCGCGCTCGGCGGCGCGGAGCGCGCCGGTCGGAACTTGCGTCCCCGAAGGCGGTATCGGGGCTTGGAACTCCCTCGGCTGGCCGTAATAGCCGTACTCGGGCTGGCTCTCGATGGTCGGCACCGCGGGGCCTGCCGGCGGGACGAGGAAGATGCGCCGATCGACGCCCTCGGTGGGGATCTCGATCTCGGCGTACAGGGGCTGCTCGAAAGGCTCACCTCTTGGCAGGGTGGGACGCGTGGGCGTGGGTTCTCCCGGAGGCGGGAGCGGCGCCAACTGCTGGCGCAGGGCTAGGAGGTGAGGCACGGCCCGTGGACAGGCATCCTTCAGCCATCCTTCCATGCAGTCCTTCTGGCCCTGGGTGAGAGCGTTCCAGCGTTTCGCAAATTCCCCCTGGTAGATCACCTGCTCGCCGCCGGGAGCGCCCTCCATCGCCTCGAGGACGCGGCAGAGGGCCTCGCGGGCCTCGCGGTCGGCGTACGAAGGAAGACACGATCTATAGGGCGCGGGAGTGCCCGATGGGGGAGGCTGGTGGAGGGTCCGGAACTCCTGGAGGCCGCGCGCGTACTCCTCGGCCGTGATCCCGAGTCCGCGGAAGACGCGCCGGCCGCGCCGGAGCGACTCTCCGGCCAGCCAGCCCGCCACGCCTGCTCCGAGAAGATAGAAGAGCATGCTACGTCCCCGAAAACGGGATGGCCATCCCGCCGCCCGCCGGGAGGGGGACCGAGATCCTCGGCCTCGTTGCGGCCGTGGGTTGCGGCATGGGGACTGCCGTGGCTTCCTGGACCATGGAAACCGATGCCGTGGAAGGCACGGGAGCCGCGCCTTTCGTGATCGTCGCAGGCGACATCGCCGGCGCAAACGATTGCGGCCTTGAAGGCGCCGCTGGAGCCACCAACCGCTCTGAAATGGGAAAAACGGAAGGCACTGCGACCATCTGAGAGGTGATTGACGGACGGGATGGCTCAAGCATTGCCTGAGCTGGCCGGGCCGCAGGCGCCCGGGCGCCCTCGGTGGCGACCATGACTCCGGGCATCATCGCGATCGGGGGGAACGCGGGCTCCTCCAGCGGGAGACGCTGGTGTTGCCTCCGCAGCTCTTCATCCTTGAGCTCTTCCTCCTCTACATGCAACTTCATGGCGTTTCGGTAGTCGTCGACCAGACGCCTGAGATCCTGGACGTTGGCGCCCGCCTCGCGGATCGCCTCGTCCGAGGCACCGGAGGCCTCCAATTCGTCGAGCCTCTTCTGGGCGGCGGCGAGATCGCGTTCGTAGGCCAGAAGCTTCCTTTCAAGTCCGAGCAGGTACACGGCGAACAAGCTCGGATCGGTCGGATATTGGATATCGTAAAAAGGTGAGGGCGGGGTAATCCCTATCGGCACGATGATCCCGAGGCCGAAACCGCTCAAGTTCGGAGCGACTATGGGAGCGCGGCCGACCGGCAGGAGCCGACGCTGTCTGGCGATGTCCTGCCTGAGAGACTGGTCGCCCAGCCTGCGGCTGCGCCGGAACGACTCCCCGGCGAGCCAGCCCGCCACGCCTGCTCCGAGAAGATAGAAGAGCATGCCTACGTCCCCGAAAAAGGGATGGCCATCCCGCCGCCCGCCGGGAGGGGCACGGAGACCCGAGTTGTGGGCCCAGGGACGGTCTTTAGCCAGATCTCACGCTCGAGCTGGCGGAGTTGCTCTATGATATCCTTTTCCCCGCGCTCGATCATCTGCTGGCGGGTCATGGGAGAGGTCGGAGGAATATAGCCTCCCGGGGCCGCCCCGAAATGGGGCGGCGGGTAGAACTCGAGATCCCCAGGCCCGAGGACCGGCGCCGCCGGCGGCGGGGGCGGCGGCGTTCGCAACTCGGGCACGTCCGTCCACCGGAGGCCGCGATAGGGTTCTCGGGGTGCCAAGGCTGGCGCGTAGGCGCCGGCGGGCACGTCGACGGGCTCCTGCGGCAAACGAAGGGGCTGCCCGAGATCGGCCACGCGAGAGCCCATGAGCATCATCCCGCGCATCGTGTTCCTAGAGGTTCTTCGAGAGCCAGGCGAGGAGATCCTCCTTCGAACCGAAAACGAGGTCCTCCTGGCGGAAAGGCCTTGGGGCATGGGCAAAAGCGACCTGTCCGAAATCCGGGAAGATCGCCTTAAGGGCGTCCTTGGCCTTCTCGAGGTTTTCGGACTTTTTCCATTCTTCCCCCTCGGCCCCTCCGGCGATCGCGCGGCCGAGCGCGGGGATCCCCTCCATGATCTTGTCGAGCTGGGCGTCGACATTCGGGCCTGCGGTCGCCGGTTCGGGGTCGGGAATCGGCTCGGGCGGGGCGGAAAGGTGGACGACATAGCCGTTGTCGAGGCGCTCGATCGAGACTTCGAGGCGGCTCTTCCTCCCGATCACTCCGGCAAATCCATGTGTCATGGCAGGTCGCCTCCTTTCCAGCGCCTCGATCTCGCCTCGAGGAGGACAAAGAGCCCGATGGCCGCCCAGAGCGGCCAGAGGAGGGCGGAGAGGACCATTCCGAGGAAGAGGACCGCCCAGGAGCCTCCTTGGGCCATCGATCGTCGGGTGAGGGGGCTGTTGACGTTCCAAGCGGCCCAGAGGATGCCCGTGCCGAGATAGAGGCTGATCCAGAGGGAGGTTTGGGTCATCGGTGCCTCACCTGGGAGCCGAAGGGCGCCTTTCCGAAGCTGCCCGGGCCCCTCCAAGCGCCGGCGGTGCGGTACCGGACGGGGGGGCAGAGGCAGGGGCTCCCCAGGCATCTCGCGCAAGGCCCCTGGGGGCCGGTTAGCAAGGCGTAGAGCGTGACAAGGACGAAAAGTACGGGGCCCGGCGGATGGTCCTTGAAAAGGGCGTCCAGGGGCTCCAGGGCCTTCATGCCGCCCTCTGGAGGGAAGGGAGGGTGCGAAGTTCGAATTCGCCCTCGTCGTCGGGCGTGGGGGGGCGGGAGCTCCCGGGCCTCTTGCAGCAGGATTTCGGCGCCCGGAGAAGCGGGAGGGCCTCCACCTCCCGAACCCCCGTTCGCACGACAAAACCCCCCGTTCGCACGACAAGAATGTCGCCTTTCCTTCGAAGCGCGCAACCCATCTCCAGAGAATACCCGCCGCGGGCGCCCATTTGCAAGCCTCCTTCTGCCCCTCCCCCCTCACTCCTCACCCGAAAAGCTCGATCTTGGGCAGAACCGCCGGGTTAAGTCCTTTTTGCCGGCGCCTTTTGGGGTTTTTCGACCGGCAATACGCCGAACTTCGCGCACGTCTCAGCCACGAACTCGCTCGCGACGATGGGCCACTCGATCTCCCCGAGCATGTCCTGGATCCAGGCGTAGAGCTTGGGCGGGAGGTAGAACGGCCGCTCCGGCCCGATGTTCTCCTTCGGGTCGTAGTCGGGTTTCACGAGGGGCGGTTTCGTCGGCGCCTTGGCCTCCAGGTCTTCCGCCGCAAGGTCGAGGTCCGGAACCGCCTCCAGGAGCTTCCCGTCCTCGAGCAGTCCCTCCCGCCAGTCGCGCCAGGCGCGATACCGCTTCCAGGCCGCGTTCCATCGGCGGACCTCGTCCTCGAGCGCGTCCCGGAGCATCGCGAAATATTCCTCCGTCTCCTCGACCTTGATCTCCTTCTTGAGCCGCTGGGCGTAATCGTGGTCCTTGAGCTTTTGGTGGCCATCCTGCCGGCAGTATTGGATCGCCGCGCCGGCGAGCAGGTCCCGGTCCCGCACGGAGAGGACGACCTCCATCGTGCCCGGCGGGGCCTTCTTCGGCTCCGGCGGGGGAAGCGGCGGTGCCGACCGGGCGAGCGCCTCCGCGAGCGTCTCGCGGGGCGCGTTCTCCAGAACCGGCCTCTCGCCGTCGGGTCCGCTCATCGTGCCCTCACTCAATAGAAAGCGCGCACCAGCGCGTGGTTAGGTTGCCTTCGTCGCCTTGTCCAGCAGCTCGGCCAGCTCGTCGAACCGCTCCTGCGCATTCTCAAGGCGCTGGGCCCAGAGCCCTTCCTTGCGCGACTGGACGCTCGCGACCTTGCCCTTGGCGTCGCGGCGGACCTCGCACCGGCAGACATTGCGACCATCGAGCCAGAAGGAGACCTCGACGCCAGGCGTGCCGTCAGCGGGCGGCGGCGGCTTCGCTGTGGCCGGCGCGGAGAGCCCGTCCAGAGCGCGCTTGGCCTCGGCCGTCTGCTCCTCGAAATGGCCGAGGACGGCATCCCGGTTCCCGAGGCGGCTCACGCTCTCGCGCTCGAAGGCGCCCTTGTCGTCGTGGTACGTGGTCGTCTGGACCAGGTCCTTCCCGTCCAGCTCCATGGAGATGTCCCTTTTCATCGCCGCCTCCTGTCGTTATTCCGTGTCGGCCACGACGTAAATTCTGCACCCCCAGTCGATCGTCACGCCCGCAAGTCCGGTCACGCTGACGCGGAATTTTGCGCCGCTTACGGTGACAGTGGCCGACCAGAGGAGCGCCGCGGCGTCTCCCTGGGGCACGTTGAGGACGAACCCGGCAATAACGGCATCCCCACCGCTGGTCCTTTTGATCACAGCGATGAGATCGAACGCCTTCACGTTGTCCGCGTTCGGATCTCTCGCGGTAACGACCGCTTCGACGTGGCAGACGCTGTTGTCCGGCACGTTGGCTGGATGCTCCATATGGGCCTGGGTGCCGTCCGTCGTCGTCACCTCCCGGAACACGGGAGCGAACTCGGTGAGCCGCATGCTTGCTCCAGTCCATGCGGTGCATAGAAAGGCGGCGAACACCGCGAGCCACAGCGCCAGGAAGAAGCTCTTCTTCATCGTCTTCATCAGGCGACCGAAGTCACCTGCCTCCATCGGGCCGTCGTCGAGTCATATATAAAGATCGCCACGTCGTCCGCAGCCAAAATAAGGCTAAGCGCAGTCGCCGTCAAGAACCGATTCGCCGCGGCGCTCAACACGTCCTGGTGCGTGATCGTGAGCGTGTTTGCGAGGTTGACGATGATGAGGATACGGTCCCCGGTTCCGGCCTCGGTCGGGGCGACAACGCCGGTGAGGGTCGATCCGCCGACATCCGCGGAAAGGCGCGCGAAGGACGACGCCCCGACCCCGGCGTAGTCGTTGTTGTTGCCGAGCGCGAGGGCTGCGGGCGAGACCGGGACAAGCTCCTCTCCCATTCCTACGCGACCTCCTCAAGGACCGCCCGATAGCGTTTCCCTGTGCGCTTGTTGGTGAAGAACACGTCCGTCTCGCCCTCCTCAATCAGCCACCAGGCACGGCCGTCCTCGCTCTTGAGTTCAAGGTCCCCCGTCGAGACCGTGATCGCCCGGACGCGCTCCCAACGAAAAGTGTCGTTTCCGAGTTCGACGGTCCCGTCCGCGCCGGGGCGGACGAGCGTGAGCGACGCGTTCCCGAGGACCATCGTGTTCGAGGCGTCGACGGACGCGCCGAACCCGATGGCCGTGGCGTTCGTCACGGTGCCGAGCGACGTGTCCGCCGTCGCTCCGAGGAAGGTGCAGGTGCCGCCCGTCGTGAGGGCGAACCCGGCGATCCGTCCCACGGCGACCGAGTCGACCCCGGTGGTCGCCACCCCGAGCGCGTCGGAACCAAAGGCGCAATTCCCCGTTCCTGTCGTCACCGCGTCGGCGGCCTGAAACCCGAAGGCGGAGTTGCTCGCGCCCGTGCTCGTGGCGAGAGCGCGGGTTCCGAAGGCGCAGCCCGACGAGGCCGTCGTATTCGAGGTAAGGGCATCGACCCCGAAGGCGCAATTGCTCAGAGCCGTCGTATTCGAGTCCAGGGCGGAATCCCCGAAGGCGGAGTTCCCGCCTCCGGTGCTCACCGCGAGGGCGTTGTACCCGAAGGCACTCGAGAAGTTCGAGGTCGTGTTCGCGTCGAGGGCGTTACGCCCGAAGGCGGAGTTGCGGTTGGCCGTGGTGTTCAACCGGAGCGCGTTGACTCCGAACGCGCAGTTATCGACTCCTATAGTGTTGGCCCCGAGGGCGATGAACCCGACCGCCGTGTTCTCCCCCCCGGTCGTGTTCGCGCCGAGCGCGGAGGTCCCGATGGCGGTGCTGTTCCCCGCCGTGGTGCTCACGTTCAGGGTGCTGAACCCAAAGGCGCTATTCGAGCTTCCGCTGCTGTTCGTCTGGAGGGAGTTCACGCCGAAGGAGCAATTCGTGGTGCCACCCGTGTTGCTCTGGAGCGCGTTGACCCCGAAGGCAGAATTGTTGTTCGCGGTGGCGCTCGTGGAGAGGGCCGCGAGCCCGAACGCGCTGTTGTTCGAGCCGGTCGTGCACAGAACCAGGGCGCTGACCCCGAAAGCGCAATTCGACGCCCCCGTGGTGCTGGCCCCGAGTGCATTGAATCCGAAGGCGCACATGTTCGCGCCCGTCGTATTCACGTCGAGCGCCCCGGAGCCGAAGGCACTGTTGCCCGCGGCCGTATTCGCGCTGAGCGCGTTGAATCCGAACGCGCTGCAATTGCTGGCCGTCGTGAGCGACGAGAGCGCCTGGAACCCGAAGGCCGAGTTCGATCCCCCGATCGTCGCCAGTTCGAGCGACGCCGCCCCAAAGGCGGCGTTCTGGATGCCGGTCGTGAGCGCGTTCATCGAGTTGGCGCCGAAGCCGGAGTTCTCGGTCCCCGTCAGCGTGAAATTCCCGGCCGCCTGCCCGACAAAGGTGTTGGCGGTCCCCGGGCTCGCGATGCGCGCCACGCCGACCGTGACCGCGTTATTCGTGGCGTCGAAGGTAAACCCCGTGTCGCCGCCGACCGCCGTCGCCGCCGTGAAGTATGCAACCTGGTTGGCGACAGCCGGGCCGACCGTACCTCCAGAAGGAGTTGTGGTCGTGATGTCAGGCATGGTCTACTTACGGCTTAATCTCTTTTGCCCAGATATCTTCGTTCGCCCAAACGATCTCATGGGTCGGGCAAATCACCTTTAGCGTCTTTGACGAGCTCCGGAAGACCTTGCAGACATGCGCGCACCGGATGCGCGATTCCTCAAGCTTCGCAAGCTCTGAGGGTTTGTTCTTTCGCGCAGCGCGCTCCTCTTCCGTCGTATGACGATCAGGCTTCACGGTTCCTTCAGCGTCGACGTAGGACCCCGTGGGACAGCGCATCGTCCCGAGGAACTTATCAGGCATTGTGAGAATCCTTGAGAAGTTCAATCTCTGTGACATCTTGTGTCACATCGAACGTGTAGGTTCCTTGGAATGCTAGGAGCCGATTATGGGCAAGCCACTCGGAGACGTGAACCCGATGGGGAAGATCAAACGGTGCGCGCACTGTCACCACCTTAGAGACCTGTCGTGCTTTTCCCTGCGCGGCAACGGAAGGCACTCCTGCTGTCGCGATTGCAATGCGCGACGCTCGAAGGAATGGGGAGAAAGATACAAGGCTAGGAACCTCAGGTTTGGACCTCTCGCTTCCACCAAAAAGATATGCGCTAAGTGTCGGAAGGAGAAGGACGGTAGCGAGTTTAGTCCCGAACCCCGCACTAAATGCGGTCTCCGCAGCTATTGCCTGGCCTGCAACGCGACACTCAGAAGGGCGTACAGAGCCAAGAGGAAGGATGAAGTGAACATGCAGGTCAGCTCCCGCAAACGGACGATCCGCTTGGAAGTTCTGCGTGTCTACGGAGGAAGCCATCCGTCGTGTGCTTGTTGTGGAGAAACCAGATACGAGTTTCTCGTGATCGACCATATGAATGGAAGAGGTCAGGAGCAACGTGATCTCCTCGGTCGAAGAGGAAACGAACTCTACCTCTGGCTGAAGCAACAAGGCTATCCAGACGGATACCGCGTACTGTGCTCGAACTGCAATAGTGCCCTTGGCTGGCACGGCTATTGTCCTCATGCTGTCTTCGATCAGGCTACTTCCTCGAATTCCCCAATCCACATCACGTCGGCGGGCGTCGCTCCGCCGTTTCCAAAGACGTAGACGAGAAGCGATGCTGTCGTTGAGAGGAGGACTCCATCCTTGAAGTCGATCGAGATCCTGGTCGTGGCCACATTGTCGATCAGCCCGTTTACCAGAACGCGCGTACCAGCTCCCGCTGCGATAGCCGTCGGATTTGACAGGAACGACGTGATTCCGGAAGCGGTGGCACTTTCCTCGTTCGTGTTTTGAGGCGTGTGGGAGGTGCCTCCAGCGGAAAAGCGGTCCGCCGTATCGATCATGACGGTGACACGTACGTCGTCTGTGGGCGTATTCGTCACGAAGATCGTGAAGTTCCTAAGGATAACGCGAACCGCAGTCGCCGCCTGCCGGAGCATGAAGGTCGGCGTCGTGGCGACGAAGGAAGCCTGCGCCGTGATTACGGTATTCGGCGTCTGGTGGGTCGAGTAGAAGCGGCGACCGCGAACAGAAGCACCAAAGGCTGATTCACGGACCTGATAAACCGACGCTCCACCTGCCTGTTGTGCAACCGCACTGGAGACACTGTCTGCACGTATCCCAGTCGCGAAACCCCACTCGAGATCCTGTGGTATAAACAGAGAATTTCGGGTGTTGCACAGCAATCCGACCAAAGAAGATGCGACATCGGCAACTACGTCGTAGTTCCTTGCTTCTACGGCGCGTGTAACAGAAGCGCCTGTCGTATCCTGCCCATAGACATTGGCAAGCGTGAACGCACCAACTACGCTTGCTGATGCGACACCACTGCCTCCTGTCAGAGTTGTACCCTGCCAACGTCTGTGGTCTCCTGTCACCCAGAAATCGAATACTGATAGCCGTGCATTAACAAGGAGACCAACCAGCGACCCCACAACATCAGCATCGGCGTCATAGTTCCTCGCTTCCACGGCCCGCAGAAGTGCGGCGCCCGTGTTGTCGGTGCCGTAAAGTCCTGCGTAGACTCCCGGAAGGATTGTGGTAGCTGTGATTCCGGAAAACCCCGTGCCGCTACGTGCAGACCATCTAACCCAATCAGCATCAAGGTCAAATACCGACATCCTCGAATTCGTGAGAAGGCCGATAAGCGTAGAAACGAAGTCCCCAGTCACGTCAGCATTCCGCGCTTCCACGGGTCGCAGAACTGCGGCTCCGGTGTTGTCGATGCCGGTAGCGATGGCCGTGGTAAAGAGGGTCCGGACCGCCGCTGTGCCTGTTCCGGAGATGGAGGAAGGTTCGTCTTCCGTGATGCCTTCCCAAGCCGCCGTTGACGGATCAAACCCATGAAGCTGCGCCTTTACAAGAAGACCGATAAGCGCACTTCCATAACTAGGACTAAGTCCTCCACTTCTTGCCTCGACTGGTCGCATAACTGAAACGCCCGTCGAATCCAAGCCGACCGCAACCGAGTTTGTATAGGCTGCCCGGACTGCACCGGAAGGTACCCCGTTCACCGCGTTTGGGAGATCGCCGTAGAGGTTGCACCAATCGGCAAGAGCGCGATCATAGACCGCAGTTCTGGAGTTCGTAAGGAAGCCGTTCAGGCTGCCGGCAAAGTCCGCGCATGCGTCGGCATTACGGACATCAGCGACAGCGCCACCCGGCCCAGCCAGCGTGACTGAGGTTGAATCGCCCACCGGCAGGCCGAGGAGACAAACGTTGAACGCCGTCATGAGGGCGCCGCCGAGGTTGTCGATACGGATCCGCGCGTAGCCTCCGCACGGGACGAACCTGCGGCAGATGATCTGTCGGGTGCCTTCCTCGTTCAGAGCCGATGTCTCGCGGTCGGTTTCGGTCCAGGGCCCATCCTCGGAACAGGCCTCCTCGATCCGGAGACGGAAGGAGAGGTTGGACGAGATGAAGACGTTGATCCCGCCATAACCGGCGACCAGCCTGACCGCCCCGGTGAAGGTTCCTCCTGCAGCAAGGAGAGTCGAAGATTCCCAGAGGAGATCCGATCGCTGACGGGTCGCGATGGCGTTCACGGCGGTGGACATTGGACCGTCCTACTAGCTAGGGTACGTAGGGATCCGAGATGGCCACTCCCAATGCCCGAAGCTTCAAGACCGTCTGCTTGCGGAGATCAAAGTTCTGTTTGAGAACATCGAGGGTTCCGTTGAGCTTGTTCTGGGCAAGCTGTTCGGCTGCGGCATCCGCTGCCGTCCTGGCGGCCGCGATGTCAGCCTCGGCATCGACGATGATGCCTCCGAGCTCCTTCATCTGCTTTGTCAGGCCACTCAACTTGGCCTGGCCAGTCGAGATTTCCATCGTCCTCTCTGAGGCAGAAGGTGCGGCCGCTGCGGCGATCTTCGCGGCGTCGCGATAGGCGTCAAGCTGGGGATCCGCCATTTGGCCCTCCGCTTTTCGGCGTTTCTTGAGATCCTGGGGAAGCCGGGCTTTCGGTGCGGACTTCGACCTTTTGTGCTGCTGGCTTCACTTCCTGGATACGGATGTAGACTTTGCCATCGGCCTCGATTCGGTCCTCGGCTTTCCTGACCCCGATCGCCTGCTCGAAATGGATCGTTTCGGCCCGGACTAGGGCCAGTTCGGCTGAGGCCTTCTGGCGCTCGAGGCGGGCGAGTTTTGCCTCCGCCTCGGCGGCGCGGAGCGTCTGCTCAAGCCGACCCACCTTCTCCTGGTGGTAGAGCTGGCGGAAGGTGAGGTTTTCGATTCGGTCGATTTCGTCCTTTGTGAGTTCCCGGAAGCCGGGGGGCGGGGGCGTACTGGCCGAAGGGGGCGGGTTGGGTACGGCGTTTTTGGCTTCCACTTGGCCTCCCGATAGCCGAACCGACCGTCCAAGAAGACAGTCGCAGCAACCGGGAGGTGCCGCTAAGGGATTCTACGGGCTAGAAGGCCCGGACGCAAGGATTTCCGTCCGGTCCGCACCTTCCACGCAGAAGATGCTACGCTTGACCGGACGCCGCAAAAACCGTAGGATAAGGTCGTGAAGCTGGCCGCCAGACCTGCCCATGCCGCGCCGACCGACTACCTGCGGTCCAGCTTCACACTAGACCCATCTGTCGGCTTCGGCGTGGCATCGGCAGGTCAAAGGAATGGCCTCCAGAAGCCTCCAGCAAAGATACGGGCAATTCCGGTCCATCACGTTAGGGGCGTCGTTCAAGTACCCACAATGGGATGACAAGCCCGACTCGGAAATTCTCGATGACCTACGGAATGGAATCTTAATCGACGAGGTTGCCAACGAACTTCTCAGCGACCAAATGAAGAACGCGTCACCCGCTGTTCGGAAGCGCCTGGCGCAGGAGGCAAAGAAAAACAAGGTTTATCTGCGCGGCTTGGCTAATCGGGCGAGACGCGTGCTTGAGCAACGGGGCGCTTGGACCGATGCGCTTGCACAGGAGTTTTGGAAGTATCTGACGCACTACTAGGAGAACCCATGAGTTCGACCAAGGCCTCAATGCGCATCCGGAGAAATCGAGATAGGATTCGCCTCCTCTTGCGAGAGGCGAAGGGGCGTACGATTCCCAAGAAAAACGCCAACAGGATCGCCTGTGAGGCAATTGAAATCCTGCGGGATACGCGACGAGCCATGCGGTTCACCGGAGCCAGATAGCCTCCAGGCTCTCATGGCCCTATTCGGGGGAAGGCGATATGAGACGCCGCGCGCGGCCTCATCGCCACCGCTGGTCCCGGTGGATGAGGCTTCCGCTCCGGACCATCCGCTGGTGCGTGCCCCGCTGACGAACCGCTGAACGTTGTAAGGTGAGGGGCCCCATCTCCTCACCTGAAAAATTGCCTGGCCCGGCAGGCTACGGGGACCGGGACGGAGTGTAGGCGTATGCCGAAGCCGGGTGCCCGTTAGACGTCCTCGACGATCTCGAAGGGGATGTCCTCGTCGACGGCGGCCTGGATCGCGCTCGCGGTGCCTCTCGAGACGCCGTTCCAGAACGCCAGGAGGAAGTCGCAGGAAGCGACCATTTGCCGGTTCCGAAGCGGTCCGGCTCTCCTGCCGTACCGTTCCCATTCGGCCTTCCAGACGTCGACTTCCATTCCAAGCAACCGCGCGACTTCGTCCGTACGGCGGTCCACGCCTGGAGCCCCTCCATGGACGATGACAATGCCCTGCGGAAACGACTCCAGGACCCTGTTCACATTGTCGAGGTGCGCATAGTCCCGAGATCCGGATACACAGACCCTGCCGCCCGCGCGCGTCACGGCCTCGAGGCCGCCGAGTCTCGGTTCCCTTGCGCCTCCGCGCGCGGCGTCAGCATAGACGATCGCATTTACCTCTCGGCCGAGGACTTTCTCCATGGCGCGGATGGTCTCTCCGGAAGTCACGACGTTGTCGACGATCCAGATCGAACCGTCGTGTATCGGCTCCACCAATGCCATGCTCGCGACCTGCTCCTCGAACGAAGGCAATGGTTTCCCAGCCCTTCTGAGGAGGACCTTGCTCGGCATCGGCCGGGTCCTCCGTACGGCGTCGATGACGATGGCGTCGTCGGTCATCTCCGCGATCATCTGGGAGAGCACCAGCATCGCGCTGTTTTTTCCGGTCGACGAGGGCGCGGGCACGAGGATCGCGCCGGCCGGCACGAAGGATGCCATCTCCTCGGCAGCGGTTTCGAGCGCCTGGATGTCGGCGGGATTCTTGATGCGGTTCGCCAGTTGCCGAGCCAAGCCCGCGTACCGTCGGACCGTGATGACATTGGCCATCGTTTGCTCTTCCGATGCGCTTGGCCTATTCGACTGGCCGCAAGGGACAGTATATCGGATATGCGCGACATCGTCAAGTCGCTTCTCGGACACTACAGCGCCTCCACATAGGCCCACCAGGTGGCGTCGACCGCCTCGGGCTCGGGGATGTTCCCGCTCGCGGCGAGCAGCCTCCCCACGAGGTCGGGGACCCGCCTCTCGAGGTAGTGGACGACCGACCATGCGAGGGCGTAGTGCCGGGGCCACTCGGGGCCGTACATCTCGTCTCTCGGCATGGAGACGAGGCGCGCGAGCGGCATCCGTTCGAGCTGGGCGAGGCGGACGAGCTCCGGCTTGACCAGGCCGGGCACCGGGATATTCCCGTCCCAGCGGAAGCTCGAAAAGTATTCCGCCATGCCTTCTGCGAACCAGAGCGGTCCCGTCCGATTCCAGGCGAGGTCCATCCACGCGTGGGTCACCTCGTGGGCGAAGATCCCCTCGAGCCACGCGAGATCGACCTTCTCAGAATCGAACCAAAGCCCGATCTCCCCCGTCTTCGGGTCGTAGAGCGACTGGGCGTTCGCGGCGCCGAGGCAGGCGGCATAGTCGCAGAACTCCTTCATCTTCCGGAAGATCCGGACGCTGTAGCGGCCGGCGAGCCTCGCGCCGAGTCCCGCGGTCCGGTACATCTGGTCGAAGTCCTCGAGGTAGGCTCCGAGGCGCCGGAGCGCCGAAATGCCGATGTCCCCGTAGATCCGGCCCAAGGGCGTCGTCATCCTCCGCCAGTCCGGCCGGTCGATCTGGACGATCTCCCAGTCGGCGGCGCGGCGCTCGACCTCGCTCGCCTCGGGCGATCCGAGACGGGGATCCTCCGCGATCGGCCGCCTGGCCTCGGGGGGGGACCACGCGTGGAATCGATCCACGACGAGGGGGATGGCGGAGCTCATCGGCAGGGCGCTCCCGGGCCGACCCGGACGTGGTCTCTGCCGGCGTCCACGTAGTCGACGATCCGCGCGCGCCGGTGCTCCCAGAGGACATGGGCGAGGGCGTCGTGGAGGCTCATGAAGGGCCGCCCCCGGACGTCGTCGCCGTAATGGCCGATCGGACCGCTCTTATCCCAGACGTAGACGCGCCACGCGCCGGGGTCGTACGGGAAGGCGGGCGTCACGTAGTACCAGGTTTCGGGCCCCTTCTCGGACGGAGCCTGATAGAGGCAGACGGCGGAGGCATCGTCCGGGACGCGCTCCTTCGCGTAGACGTAGCGGAGCGAGCGCTCTTTCTCAATCTTTTCGATGTGGCGGCGAAAGCGCGTCTCGGAGGCCGCCGTCCCGAGCATGGCGCCGGCATCTGCGGGGTCGACGGGGCCGCCGATGGGGAGGACGCCCACGTACTGCATTTCGATCTCGCGGCCGCCCGTCCTCTGGTAGTAGACGAGGTTCCGGGCGTCGATCTCGGCGGCGAGGAGCCGGCCGCGGCGCATGGCGTACGCCCAGGCGCTATCCGGGTCGGTGGTGACGAGATCGCCCGGGCGGATCCGCGGATCGGCCCAGGAGGGGACGCCGCGGAAGACGACGACAGGGCCGCTTATCGCCTCGGATACGGGATCGCCGTAGGCAAGATCGGCCGCCCGGATAGTCTCGTGGGCGGCCTCGGCGGGCATGTCGCCTTCCCTGTCAAGGGCGCGTCCCCAGGCACCCGATCCGGACCGCCTCGACGGCCCCGTAGACCCCGATCCCCGCGAAGCCCGCCGCCGGGAGAAAGAGGATCGGCGAATCGGCCGGCCCCGGGAAGGCGAGCCAGGCGAGGAGCGCCCCGCCGAGTCCAAGCATCGCCATCTCCGCGCACGGCGAAAGGACGTAGGCGACGGCCGCGTCGGGCGCCCCGGCCGGCGCCGGCGCGAGCTCGAACGTCAAGAGTTCTCCGGAGACGAGGGCGCGCTCCTGGGCCTGGTAACCGGGCTTTTCGACGCGGACGCGCATCACGCTTTCCAGGACCTCGGGGGGCATGATGCCGACGAAATCCGACTGAAAGAAAGCGGCGTTTCCGCCGCGGTCGGTCCTTTTGGCGATCGAACCGCCCGGATAGAAGACCCTGACGTCGGCCCCTTCGATGTAGGCTTCGGTTGCCGCGTCCCGGACCTCGATCCTTGCCGTCCAGCCCTGGCCGAGGGCGATGACGCGGCCGAGAAAAGGCCGACGGTATCCCATCATGGTCGCCTCCTACACGGAAAGCCAGACGCCGAGACCGGCGATCGCGGCGACGCCTAGGCCAAGTCCGACCGCGGCGATCCCGCCGGGGGCGGCCGGCGGGCGGGCCCCGCCGGTGACCGGCGGGATTTCCTCGCCGGCCTCGATCCGGGCGGCGAACTCGGCCGCGTCGCCGAGATTCGCCTCCAGGCGGTCGACCTCGGCCGGGAGGGCAGCCAACCGTGTCGAAAGCCTTGCCTGCGTGGCCACATTCGGAGTCTGCGCTCCGGCGAGCCTGGCCAGATCGGCGAGTTCGGCGAGAATCCCGTCGGCCTCTTCGACGATCGCCGAGCGGAAGACCGGCGGGAGGACGAAGGCCGTTGCCCGGACTGCGGCGACCCGGCTCTCGAGAAGCGCGATCCGAGGGCCCTCGTCCCGTTGGGCCCCCAGCCGAAACGCCCGCACGCCCAGGATCGTCCTCATGAAGCGAGTCTACCTTCCCGGGGACCCGGAGGCAAGGGTCGTCGGGCATCGTGCCGGGCACCGGCGGGTTTGGCGGCCTTCTTCCTGTGATGGCACATGCAGTCGCAGATCCCCTGGGGGCCGTGGAGGGCGAGGCAGCGTTCGCACATCCGGGCTCTCCCTACACGTAGAGAAATTCTGGAAACCCGCGGTAGGCGTCCTCGACGACGGGATGAAGCCAACGGTTCTCAGGAAGGAGCGCGGCCTTCTGCTCGGCGTAGGGCCGCTCCTTGGGCGCAAGATCGGCATGCGGCCCGCAGTTCACCCAGGAATTCTGGGCCCGGGTCTCCGTCGTGAGGGCCGCCCGGGCAAGCGCGCTCAAGGTCTTCGAGTGCTCGACCCAGGCATTCTCTTCCCCCCAGGGGCCGAAGCCGAAGCCGCCGGCGGCGTGCCCGAAAAGGTCGTGCACGGCCCGGAACATGAAGTTTTCCTCTCGGGATAGAAAGGCATGATCCTCCCCGCCTGCATAGACCCAGAGGTGCCGGTTCTCTCGGACGTCGGCCATCATCTCGGCCGAGTCGCCATAGGGCACGGGATCGTCGTCGCCGTACGGCTCGATCGAGTAGCGCTCCTCGAGGAACCGGTACTGGGCGCGGATTTCCTGAACGAGGGCCCGGTAGGCCTCCTCGACGAGCCGACTCTCGTCCCTCCAGTCGAGCCCTTCGAACTCGAGGGCGATCGTCCGGCAGCGGTCCTCGTCCCAGGGGACTTCCGGCGTCGATTCGTACGAAGGGAGCCCGGCGCTCTCGATATACTCCTTGACCAGCCTCTTGAGCTCCGGATTCGGCTTACGGCGCTTGGCCGGCGCTCCGAGCCTTGGGCCCTCATCCTCTTCCCGCAGGATGGCCGGATGAATCATAGGTCGCACCGAGTCCCATCGGCCCTGTGGACGCCGGTGCAGAATCCGTCGCCGAAGGCGGCAAAGGCTATCGACGCCTCGCCCCGGCTCGTCGCATGCCTCTGGACCACGCGGTTTACGACATAGTCGAAGGCACGTTCGTAGGTCTCCCGCTCGTGGTCGTTTTTCGCCTTCCGCAGGCCTTCATCGCGGAGTTGCATCACGAATCGGGCAAGTTCTTGGGAGATCTCCTCCGACGTCATTTCGCCTCCGGGATCTTGCTTTCGGGCATGGCGATCTCCGATAGGAGACCGTCGAGGTAGATGGGAGCGGCGACCTCCCGAAGCTCCCTGGGCATCATCCGTTCCCAGCCGATGATGAAGCGCTTGATATCCAGGGGAAGCCTTTCGAAGAGCGCGGCAAAGTCGCAGTCCTGGGTGATAATGGCGATGGCGTCGATATATTTCCGCATCGCCATGCCATAGGCATCGATCGCGATCTCGAGGTCGGAGCCCTTGTCCTCCCAATGGCCGTCCGGGTATCTCTTGGCCGGCCGGCACCAGACCGACCAGCCAGAGGATCTCAGGCGGTCATAGAAGGGCGCCCGTCGATCGCGCTCGACCAGGTCTCCTGGACGGTATGTGCAATAGAACGAGCGGACCCAAAACTCGACGGTTTGGCCCGCCAGGCGCGAGGCCTCGCGGGCGAGGACGACGGGGAGCCGGTCGAAGTCCAGGCGGATCGGCCGCTCGCCCTGCCAGTCGAGGTTGCAGACCAGGTTCGCGTTGTCGACGAAGAGGCCGGCCTTCATGCCGCCTTCCTTCGGGAGGGCACGGAACGCCAGGAGACACCTTTTTCTACTTCTCCCATGTTTCGGCTTCTGTCAGATGCTCGAGGATCGAAGGTTTTTCGTATTCCCTAGTAAGGATGCGAGCTTGCAATCGGATGTAATCCCAGTCCAGTCCAGGTGTAAACTTGATGATCTGCTTTATGTCCTTCCGATCCGTTTCATCGAATAGAGCCAACTTATATACGACCAAGTCCTCTGGAGAAGCTATCTTGAGCGTCACGCCGTACTTTTTAAGTTCAACCGGTCTCGCTCTTACGAGCGCCTGCATGTCGATCGTGTAATTGGCAAGCCTAAGATCGAAGCTGAACCTCTTATCCCAGATGACCTTTGCGGGTCGGCCCTGCATGAGTTTCTCACGGACCTGTGATTTCCTTGAGATCACTAGGCCGCGACGCTCAATTTCTGAAAGGAGATTGTTGACCTGCTCTGCTGGAAGGACGATCACAAGATCAACATCTTTGGTCGACCTCGGTTCGGCTTGAGCACTGACGGCTATTCCGCCGATCGTGACATAGTCAAGACCGGTGTCTTGGACGAGATCCGTTACGAATCGGATGACGTCGACGAGCGGCATCGTGAAGCTCCGCGCAAAAATCGGAAAGCTCGAAGCAGATCTCCAAACGTTCCTCGGCACTCAGGACTCGCGTGATCTCGTCCTCAAGGCGGTCCAGATCGTCGTCCCCGAGCGAGGCCGTCGGAAGCAGGTTTGGAGCCATTCGAGGGGCACCGATACCTGCAGGAGGTGCATCGCTGCTAGACGGCGCACGTAGAGAGATATCGGTGCCTTTCGGAGGGTTCTTCTGGCCGTCTAGCATGGATACAGTCTATCTTCTGCCGATCCTTCTGTCAACGCCCGGCGTACCTTCCGACAAGAAGATGCGGGATCATCGGGCTTCCTTCCCGGGCCGTTCCTCCGGGGGGCAGCAGTTCTCGTCGCTGCAAAGGACCGTATCGATTCTGTACGAATGGGAAAACTCAAGATGCGAGGCGATCGCGGCCATGAGGACGCCGGGATGGCCCGAATCGCCCTTCTCATGGTCGTAGAGCATCTGGCCGCAGATCTTGCAGGCGACCCTGCGGACCGAATGGCCCGAGTAGTATTCGACGGCAAGGACCTCTTTCGGATTGACCTTCACTAGAACGGCCTCATAAACGGGAAGCCCTGGAAAATCCGGAAGGAGCCCGCAACGGGGGTCCTGATCGGCCTGGGAGGGCCGGCGGGGACCGCCAGGCCCCGGAGAAAGGTGACGTAGTGCCCGGGGCCGATCTGGAGCCCGCGGCCGCCGGCCCTATCGGGAAGGCATTCCCTCAGGGCGTCTCTCGTCCGCGTCATCTCGTCGGCGCGGGCGCGCATGTTCTCGGTGATGTAGCGGATCTCCGCGGCCAGGCGGTACGGAAACTCGGCCTGCCTCGTCCCGTACTCGCCGTACGTGGTCTGGGCGAGCTGAGTCCCGCGTCGTTCGAGGGCGCTCGTCCTTTCTCGATCGCGGGCCTGGAGCGACTCCATGCGGCGAAGCGTCTGCCGGAGGGCTTGGCATTCGGCCTCGGAGCGCTGGCCCAGGTTCGTGTTGAGATCCATGGTCCACTCCTCTATCGGTCCAGATACGTTCGATGGACAATGGCCTTCGCGCGTCCCCCTCCGCCGGCGGGCGCGAGGGTCTCGACGATCGCCCGGCAGGCCTCGCAGCCAGCGAGGTGCATCCCGACGAGAGGCATCGGGCTTCCGGAGGCGAAGCCCGAAAGCGTAAAGTAGCTCGGATGGGACGCCAGGCGTCCCATGTCCTCTGCGAAGTCGTCGAGGCACAAGCCGTCGTCCACAATCATGTCGTCTTCCCTATCAAGGGCGCGCCGGGCCGATCCCCATCATCCCCTCCATGATATCCTAACACTCCCACCCCAGCTATGGGGAGAGTGGGTGAATGCCTGCCCGGTACGGGCTTTCCACAAAGGGCGCAGCTCCACTAATGCGAATAAGGCCCCAGGCTGCAGGGCTCGTCCGAGAATTCTGGGACCCCGACGATACACCACCCAAGCTCTTTAAGCACGTCCCGAAGCTCCTCGAGGGACGCCAACTCCAGCGTCCAAACCGGACGGTGAAGCACCATGTACTTCAGCGTCTCGTGTCCGTTGTGGACGAGGACGCCGACACAGGAAAGAACCTCTCCGTATCCCCTTGGCACGAGCCAGTCCGGGGGCTTCATGGACCTACAGGCCGCACGGACATCCTCCCGGTACCCCGAGAACCTCACGTACACCGGATACTCCAAGCGCTCCAGAACCGCCCCCTTGAGCGGCGGATCTTTCGGGAGATCCGTCCATTCCCCATCAAGGATGAATTTCATGGTTGCTCACGTCAACGGTTCATGCTTCCTATCGGATCTCCTGGATGCTTTCGTCCAGCATCCGTCCGGTTTCCGAAAGGAGCGCGATCACGCGATTGGCGAGTGCGGTGGTCAGGGGTTCTCTAAGCCGTCCGGATCTGAGAATGGCCAGGAACGTCTTGATCCGATACGCTTTCCTCGCCAAGCCGATCGAAAACTTGGAACGGCGCTTTGCATGAAGGCGATGGCCTAGAGCCATGGTCCAAACTCCTTTTCGACGGCCTCGGTCCAATACTCCGGGAAATGCTTGAGGAGATAAGTCCTCCGCTCGAGAACGGCAATACGCAGTTTCTGGAGAAAGGCCTTGATCTCGCTCGAGAGCCGCTTGGCGCTGGCGTGTCGCACATGGGGGATGCGATCCTGTCTCGCCTCGATGAGCGCCTGTTCTATTGAGATCATCGTCCGGAGATCATCGAGGAGCTGGTCGGGAGACATGTCTTGCCAGGACGGCCGATAGCGCTTCCGGCCAGCCAAGCCAGAAGCATGGATCTCCAGGCCACGACCGATTGCCGCTAACGTATCCGCGAGGAAGTCCATGAGCGACAGCATTGCCACTCGATCCTCGGCGGCGACGGCGTCATCCAGCATCTCAAGCAGAGCATAGACGATCCTCGCACCAGTCCGAATGTCGTGGATCGTTGCGTTCTCAAGATGCATTAATTCCTCCTAGCGTCCTGCTCTTTTCTTCGTGACCTCTCCCACCTGAGCGAGCTTGTCGCGCCCGTTCCAAGCGGCCTCGGCCGTGACCGGAATCGTGATGGTCGGTGGATTCGACGTGGTATCGATGACCACCGTATGCCACGGGCAGGGCAGCGGGTACCCACACATCATCTTGGCGCAGTTCCGATCCGGATGCTTGCAGGTCAGTTTCATGGGTCCTTCTCCGAATCAATCACGCAACGATCCACATGTCAGGAGGTTCGCCCCTGACGGAAAGGTAGCCAGGAAACCAGATGCTCCACATTTGTCGGGCAGTCCTTTTAGCCGCTATCGGTGAGCTGGCATGAATTTCCCGCCAACTAAGATGGTCCCAATAGGGGTAATGACAACATCTCTGGATTCGCGCGAAGAGAATGGTGTAAGTCTTGTTGGTCACTCTTTTTGAGCCGTGGCAGTAGGGACAAGAATCTTCTTTCTGCGTGTGGCTACACAAAAGATGACCGCACTTATGCTTGATTACCCCTTTGCCGCGGCAGTGAGGGCATATAATCATGGTTTGTTCTCATATCGTGCAGCAGCCATTTCCAGAAACCGCTTCAGGATCTCGCCTTGCGTCTCATCGGGTAGAGGCTTCAACCCATGCATTCCCCGGAATGGGATCCCGGGCTTGAGCCTTCGTAGGTTCGTCGTCACCCAGGCGAACCTGGAATCGCTGTAGTTGCCAAGGGCGCGTTCGCAGTGACTCAGATCACCCCGGATGTCCTCCGTGCGCTTGCAGTCGATCAGATCGACTACGGCGACAATCTGGCCCAGCGGCCACTTCGTTCCGCCTACCGTAGTCCGATCCCCGCCCATCAGCCCGGCGTCCATCAGGATCTCGTCAACGTCTTCTAGCGCGGACGTGTTCTTGGCAGCGTGGATCGCCAGCGGGCCACGGTAGGATGTCGGCCAGCTCCTCGTCTCGTTCGCCTTGTACCCTAGCGCCATGAACGTCGCCCAGGGTTGCCAGAGGCTCAGGATCTTCATGGATGTTCTCAAATGCACTTCGCACTCTCGTAGAGCTTCCAGGCCAACTCTTTGATGTAGATCAACCCCGCTTTGGACCACCGTTCCATGATGGCACGGTTGACCGCCGCCCACTCGACCGGATCGGCCTGGGCGAGAGCGAGGGCATACTTCGTGGCGATGTCATTGCGCTTGTTGTTCTCGTCCACCACGGCCCAAAGCAGGTCTTTCGTCGTCATGGAACAAACCTTCTACGCCTGCCTGAACGTCGTCTCGAACTCCACGTCCCAGCAGATGAACTCACCATTCTCGTCGCACCAGAAACCGCCATTGAGCTTGCCCCGCTCGGCGTCATTCTTGAGCATGTGGCCCACGGATGACTCTCCGCCCATCGGAGCCCAGCACTTCCACCCCTTCTCATGCGCTTGGTCTCTCGTCATTGTGCGACTCTCCGACCTTGCCATCTATGCGCCCCACTTCTCGGCCTGCTGCTCGGCGTACGCTCTGGTGTTGCCGGTGATCTCCAGATGCTTGACGATCTGGAACTGGAGCTTGTCGGCCTCTTCCTCGGCCTTGCAGGTTGAGCACGGATCTTCCGCGTTGCATCCGAACGACGGATTCCGCTTCATGCTTGGATCGGGTCGATGTACGGGGCAAAGCAACTTCGGCCCTGCTTCAAAATACCAGCCGATAGCGCGTAGCCCTATGGCCCCACCAACTCCAACAGCCCTGGACTCGCACCCAGGCGCTTCACATTCCCACAAGTTCATCTGACCAGCTCCTACCAGTTCGTTAGCGGCGCTTCTTTCTACGGTACTCTTTGGCACTCTTGGCAATGGTGTCCCCCGTGTCATAATTGACCACGGGACGGTCACCGAAATCCCGTTCCCAAGCCGCACCGCTGGCAGCGTGGGCTTCCATGGCTTTTTGCAGGAGTTCGGCTTCTGACAACTTGTTAGCCCTTAGCTTCTTCGCTTTCATGGTTCCTCCACCGATTCTAGTGCGAATACGGCTCAAGACTCCAAAAACCTTCCGGCCAGCCCGGTTCGCAGACCATGCTCCACTGAAGCGTCCGCAAGATTTCTAGCAACCGCTCAATACTTCCGATTTCGAGCGTCCAAGTTGGGTGGTGGCGTACGGTGTAGACCAGATACCTATGTCCATTCATGGATTTGTAACCATCGAACGACAAGACCTCTCCGTAACCGTCGGGACGCATATAGTCTGGAATGTTTCCTGCCTCACACGCTTCTTGAACCTCGGATTCCCTATTGGAGAAGCACGTATATTCCGGGTAGATGAGCCGCTCAAGAACAGCGTCGGCGGTCGGCGGTTTCGTGGGGAGGTTCTGCCATTCTCCATTAAGTATGAATTTCACGCTGCCTCCACCGAAGCAATCGTCTACTTCCACTCAACGCGGTTTTGCCAGCCGGGATCGTAAACGGAGATGACATCTCCAGATGCAGAAAAGGAACCTCGCCAGAAGTCCTGGAGATGTCGATACAGATTGTCCGCTCGTTCGTGGACAGCCCGACCATGCAGGTAATCTGCACGTAGGCGTCGTCTTTCACCGAGATACCCATGTCGTTCACCTACCGAAAGGTCTATCGCTTTTTCCACATGGCATTCTCGACCTCGTACAAGGGTCGCTGCTGGAAGGCGTTCCCATCGCCCACCACGTCGAACATGCGACTCCATTTTAGGCCGATCATGACCGACTCCATCGCCATCGCCTCGCCTGTCTTTTTCTCGGCAGAGACGATCTTGACCGGAATGGCCGCAGACTCGTCATCTCCGTGTCCTCGGATGAGGAAGGTCTTGTGGCCCCCCTTAATGAGGTCCCACGGGGCCTCAGTAAACCAGCCACCACCTGTCTCCAAGACCTCCACGGTTACCCGCACACGCATTCCGACCCTTCCGTCAAAAAGCTCGTCGGCACCCCATCCGGTGCCTTGTACTTCGTCCATCAGAATGATGAGGCCGCCGCTTCCTGAGTCACGTACCAGTCCCTCCACAACTCTTGTTTCCGGGGTCATCGCATGCTTCTCCACAATCATGCAGACTCTTCGTTCTTCAAGGCGTCCCTTTCGATCAGCGCCGCAAGGGTGAATCCGAGCATCGAGGAGGCGATGAGTTGCCGCGAGCCATCTCTGGATTTAGAGATGCGGGCGAGATAGTGCTGATGGTCCACGATTCCCTTCATCATCTCCACGGCCTTCTCGACTTTCTCAAGGCCACCAGACTTTTGTACGAATCCACGGACAAGCGTTTGGAGGGTGTTCATGTTAGTGAAGTAGCCTCGTGACCCTGTAGATTCCGGGAATGTTGTCCACAAACGCGCAATGGTATGTTGCGGTTCCCCCTCGTACTCTAAAGGTCCCGTCCGACCCGATTTTGTTAGACTTCCGTGGTTCACCCCAGTAGGTTTCGCAAAACTCCCGCACGGCATCCGCGAGAGTCTTTCCGTAGGCGTCTATCTGCCAAATAGTTTCCATTTTCTATTCTCTACGTTCGTCTATTCGCCCACGTTCGGCTTCGCCCACTGACAGGCCCGGTCCCACGCGGCTTGATACGACCCATAGACCTCGATGCCGTTAGCCGCGTTGGTTCGGACGCTGTTGTACAGTTCGTGGTCCCGACTCGGATGGATCTCGGGGCGCTTTCGCTTGGGGTCAGGCAGCACAACGGTCCAGAAATCCTTCATAGGCCCCTCTGTCGCACTTTGGTACATCAGCGACACTGGCTTCCGTCTCTAAGTTAGCCTCCATCGATTCCCGCCGAGCTCATAATGCCGGAACATGCTCCGATCATAGAACTCTGCCACTGTGCCCTGGTAGTCCCGTTTCGGGGAAAGCTGGGCAATGACGACGCGTTCCTCAGGATAAGCCTTGCCCTGGACGAGGACTTCCTGGATGAGCGAGATCCGGAGCTTCGCTTGGTCGACCTCGAAGTTCCAAGTGCCCGACAGGTAACGGAATCGGGTCCATCCGTCTTGAATGAGGGATCGGGCGATCTGGCGAAGGTCCTTGATCGACCGCCTCTCGACGTCTTTCGGGGCAAGCCCGAAGGGCTCCGGATTCTGCTGGATCTCGATCAAATGCTCGATAACCGGAATCGCGTCTCCGGAGGGCGAGATCCAGAGGCCTTCCGGGGGAAGACCGGGTTCCTCGGGAGCGGCCCTAGACTTTCTTTTCTTCTTGGCCATATTCAGTCAGAAGCAGGCAGGGCCGGGAGGATGAGTGGATCCCGCCCCTGCTGTAAGGGGAAACCATTCTTGCGCCCAACCTCGAACAGGCGGTTCAGTCCATCGATACCGTAGATGTCACCGATGTACCGGAGCGCACAACGGATGGCCGCCATATCCGGGTTGTAAAAGGCGTGGCCGAGATCGCCAGCCGATCCCCAGAAGTAGGCTGGCGGCCTGAGCTCCTCGGGCCAGTCATAACCCATGAGCTTCCTCGCCTGGACCGGGAAAAGACCGGCCGAGAAGTCCACGATCTGGCCCGCATCGGGCAGGCCGATCCAGACGTGCATCTCCGGCATGAGGCCCACGTCGAGCGCCATCCGGCTCGGCTTCTCGTCCGGCGACCACATGTAGCTGAAATGCGTCGGGTTGATTCCGTCATCGTCCTGGGGGCGGACGCGCGGCCAGCCGGCCGAGCCCGCTTGGAGGACGGGACGAACGCCCCGCTCGGCGAGCTCGAGCGCCCCGTAGTAGGCGAGGTAGAGGCAGGTCGCCTCCTCGGGGATGGCGTGGTCGCGGGCGAACTCGAGCGCCCGTTCCATAACCTCGCGGAAGATCCTGTCCCTATCCACGCCTCGCCCTCCAGAGTTCCTTGACCTCTTCGGGCATGGGCTTGGTCTTGTAGAGGTCGGGGTAGGCGGCGTGGAGGATGCGCCGGCCCGAGGTGCCGTTGGCATGGGCGCGGGCGACGCGCTCCCAGATGGGCCGGCTGCGCTGGCAGCCGGTCTGCCTCCAGTGAGTCTCGAGGAAGACCATGAGGGTGAACGGTGCCTTGCACGAGCCGCAGATCACGCGCTCACCGTATCGACTGGCCGCACGGATATCAGTATATCGGATATGCGCGCGGTGTCAAGGAGTTTCCGGGGGGGGCGCCCGGCCGGAGGGGATGTCGTCTTACGAGCAAAGGGCGCGGCTATGGGTACTCCGTCGGATCGGCCGCTCCCCCTGGCCGGCGCCGGCGGAGGTCGAGATCCACCTGGTCCACGAGCCTTCCAAAGGTCTCCACTCCGAACCGCTGGCCGACATGGCGATGGATGATGTTCGACACCTTGTCGCGATCGACGAGACCGGGCTGCTTGAGAAGCCACTGGAGGTCGAGGAGGTGCTTGGGCTCGTTCGCCGCGAACTCGAGCGCCGCGAGGTACTCAGGCGATACGAGAGGCACGCCGTCCTCGGAGACGACATGGTTCGAAAGCGCCTCCTCGTAGAGCGGGCGATAGTCGTCGCTCCGGAGAATGACGTTGATTCTCGTGCCATCGGCTGCGATCCAGGCCTGTCCGCCGAAATTGATCGGGCCGAGAACCGTCATCCGTTGGGGCCTTTCGAATTCCGCATCGACGACGAAGTCGATATCCTTCGTGAGCCGCGGGGATCCGTACGCCTGCATGGCCACGCCGCCGACGACCATCGTCGTCACTCCGTGCGCGGTCGCGGCCGCCTTCATGAGATCAATCGCCCAGTCGATCTGGGCCGGCGTGATGAACTTCGACCTTTTTGCCACGTATGCCCAAACCCCTTTCCGGATCCGTCCGGAAGAAACCGCCCCGCCCGAGACTTGAGGTGCAAGAACAAGGTCAGGCGGGGCGGCTGCGAGTTCCGGCTGATCCATCGAAGAGAATCGCTCCTTGTCCTTGCGGGATGAGTATAGCGGGAGGGGATTTCGCCGTCAAGCTCGGGCAGCCTATCCGGGCTTGCCGCTATTCCGCATCAAGCCTAATCACGGCCATCGGCGCACCTTTTGCCGAGAAGGTGCGGAGCAGTTTACTGCCCTGCTCTCAAGGAACGCACTGCTTCATGTTTCTATTTTCCTTGGGTTCGTGCAGCCGTATCGAGAGTACCCGCCCAGTGACCCGATCAGCCTCCTTCTTCCGGTGGCCCGCGCCCGTAATGCATGACTGCTGCTAGAAGGAGAATCCGACCGGATCCTTCCGTTTCTGACCGTCGAGACGATTTTTGAACGCGAGCGCCATGGCCTGTCGAGCCCGGTCGATGGCCCCGAGCATCTTGTCCACCTCTTCTTCGGTGAACTCGTAGCCCGAGCTCGCGCAGTTCTGGAGAAGGTTCAGCCGCTGGATGACTTGACTGACGCGCTTCGGCGCCAATCTCAGAAACCGGGCACGCGCTGTCTCCGCCGTTTTTGTTCCGGCCATGACATCCTCCATCAGATAATAAAACTCACGGCACACTTGCCGCTTGAGAATAACTCCAAGCAGGAGCACTGCTCAAGCGACAGGATGCGACTGCGGTTCATTGTCATCTTCCAATTCCGCTCGCTTGATTGCCTTTCCGATTTTCCCGAGTTTAGACCCTAATTCCCGTTTTGCAGAATAGTACAGATGGTATGTATGCGTAACGGTACATGTTAGCGCTTCCTCACAAGTACCACGGGCAAGCTCTTCCCTATTCCACATCTTCGAACGAAATAACCTCTTCGCGCCAATGATGGTTTCGCAGAGCGTCTGTTCAACCCAAATATGAACTGTGTGTTCGATCACGGCTCTTGTTCCCGGAGGACCTGCGACTTCTTCTTCAAGTACGTCGATCATCTCCAGAATACATCCGAAGTCTGAATTCATCAGTAGTGTGTCTGACTCATATAAATATCTAGCCGCCCGATCCTGCATATCCGCGTAGTCATCGTCCTCAACAGAGATCCACGAGCGTGTTTTTGGAGCAAGGTCGACGAGAGCCTTGTTTGCCTTCAGCGGGCCAGGGGCAATCTGGGTTTCGATCGGACTTTTAGGTTTTATAATTCGCGGGGGAGGAATGGGGGGCACATCTCGCCAAAAAAGGTCTGGAGGTGGCTTGTGTCGCTTCCGCTTGGTTGCTTGCGCGTTTACCCCGTCTTCACTTACGTCATTTTCTCCTATTTCAGAAATCTGATGTGTGTGTAAGTCGAAAAGATCCAATACCGCCTTCAGTCTGTTGTGTATGGAGTTTTCTCTATCTTTCGACAGATGTCCGCGAGATTGGCTTTCGATAAAAGTTTTAAGATCCGACGGCATTCTCTTGTTGAATTCACTAGCCCATTCTTCCCAGGACAGGGGCAGCTCATTTATCAATACCTGGGTTCTGGAAGAATGAGTTGTAAGCAGCCCGTTCTTACTGTTCGTCGGTTCGAGATAGAGGACCGTACGTCTACAGCCGAAGATGACGCCAAATTGTTGAAGAAGGACATTTGCCGCGCGCTCCGTTTTAAATTCGTATAGTTCGTTTTGATATAAGACTGCAATATGTCCTCTGCTGTAAAAGCGGCTGTATTCGCTACCGCCTTTTTTTGATTTGTCTGTAAATTCTTCGTTGAGTACCCAGTAATGCACTTTCCCATAAGGCAGCTCAACTACCCCAGAAAGAACGCTATTCTTTTCTAGGACGTACTTCATCCCGAAGACTTGATGCATATGGGGCTTAGAACTCATCTCTTCTTCAGCAAAGAGCTGGATGCCGTCCGGAATTTGATACCAGCGGTGATTTAGATTCCGGACGATCCAAAATTCCTGAAATCCAATGCCAGGGTCTGGAGCCTTCATCGTGTTGTCGTCTTTATTCTTCCCAAGGAGCACAACTTTCGTTCCGTGTCCAGCCTCAGCGATTTCCGTTGGCGTGAATGAATCGGCGACGGGAGCGACGTGATTCAGCTCCCCATGAACATCGAACTGTCTCAGGCCGTATTTTCTAGAGACTTGGTCATAATGATGGTGGATCGCATAACCTGCGTCTTTTGTTCTCCACGAATAGTACAAAACGCCATAGGGATTCCGCCGGAAACAGGCTATCTTCGCGCCAATTCCATAGTTCTTGTCAAAATCTTTTTCTTGTCCGGATTTTCCCAATTGGTTGATGTTCTCCACCAATTCGATTGGGTTCATTCCTATGCCCGTATCGATTACGGACATCTTGGCAACTTGTTCACCGACTGGCTTTTCACGAGGGTAGCCCTCGCTACGAATAAGAATTTTCCCCGTCTTTTCCCGTGTCCGAAGAATGGCCTCGATCGAATTCATGACCAGTTCCCTAAGGAACTGGAAAGGCCCCGTGTCCATGCCCATGCGGTCTACAAGCCATGTAGTATCCGCAGTGGTCATTTCCAACGTGCCGGTGTGGCTATAGGGTGGCATTGTCTTCCTTTTCCTTCAGGCAGTAGTACGGACGAACGACTACCTTCGGAAAACTGCAACTGCGGCGCTGAATCTGATGGGAAACTACGTTACGATCAGATTCGTACGCTCAGTTGACCGATCTAGGTATACACCATAAACCAAAAGCGGTCAAGAAGGTTTTGGATCCTGAGCGGGCGTTCTTCAAGTACGTCCTCGAACGTCTCATGTCGCCTTCCCTATGAACGTGCCGTCGGCTTCCCACGGCAGACAACGCCTCGGTTGCCATTCCTGCCGTACCATAGTTCCAGCCACCACAGGACGCGCCGCCACCATTGCGCCTTCGACAGCGGCCGGAATCCTCCACCGCGTGGAGGCATTTCCAGATCGACGAGCTGCCGCTTCTTATCCGGATGCCATACTGGTGTGACGCGGGCAATAGCTCCGAGGTGTGCCAGGGCCATGACGATAGAGTCTGCGCCTCCGGGCGCACTATACAGGAGGCCAGGGCTGCCCTTGCTGCGATGACCGGCGCAAGTCGCGTAGATCCGGACGTCCGTGATCGCGTTCATGCGCTCCAGCCAGCTCGTTTTCAGGCCGCTATCGACCCACAGGCCCCGCCAGCGCCTGTCGCATCCCATCACGCTCTCTCTTTCCGCACCTTCTTCCGGGAAGGTACGCTCATCTCTCCCTTCCCATGTCCCGCAGGAGCTGAGCGAGGACCTGATCGACATGCAGTCGCCTCGCCCATTCCCGCACGTAATCCCAATCGAGCGAATCGCCGCTCCGTTCGACGATAGAGGCTGCGTCCTCGACATCCCGTTTCCTCCAGGCCATGAGTTTGTAGAGGAGAAGATCCTCGGCGGTCGCGAGCCAGTAATCACGTTTCCCGAAACGGACCTTCACGCGCCGCGAGAGCGCCAGCCTATCCCATTCCGTCGTGGAGAGAAAAACGTCCACCTTGAAGGGGATCTCGGCTCTTTCGAACACATAGTTCGAAACGATAAGAGTCGACTGGGGGATCTGCGCGGGCCCGGCCACCTTGGCGAAGCCCGCCTTGGCCATCTTGACATCAAGATCCCAAGCGCCAAGGAGATCGAGCGAGACGACGAAATCAGCATCCGTCGAGGCGCGTGCCTGCCCCCACGCCGCCAGCGGCACTGCCCCGATAAACATCCATTGGGCATCGAGCGCCTCGACAGCCTTGATGAAGGCCCCTACGGCCGCGTAGAAGGCGCGATCCATTTTCATCGGGGCCCCCCGTGGTTCCAGCGGACGATCGATCGCGCATTTCGCCGGCGCGCCGCCTCGAATTCGATCTTTCTCCAGGCTTCGAGGGCCGCCTTTTTGGAGCCGAGTTTCTTCGCCAGGGCTCCGAGAGCGACGTCGACACATACCTGGGTCATGCCGAGATACTTCTCGATGGCGAGACTGATGTCGATCGTCTTCATATCCATGTCGCCTTCCCTACGAACGGCCCGCGATCCACTTACGTCCTGTGACAACCACGGCCCGCGCGCGGCACACGTCCTCCCCATCAATCGGCCCGCCCATGGCGGAAGTCCAGCCCACACCTCGGCCCGCCATCGGGCTCTCTCCTTGAAAAACGCGCTACGGTCTCGTCCTTTTTCTTGTTCGGCCGCGGGACTCCAACGTCCAGCGAGTAGAATGGCCGGGGAACGATTCGCCGGCGCCACCGCATTTGTATATCCGATATGCGCGGACGCGTCAAGGGAAATCAGGATGATCGGTTGACCTCCACGCACGTGGAGAAGAGCTGCGGCTGCGGGTCCCCGCGTCCGGATTTCCCGGTTGACCTCCACGCACGTGGAGAAGACGCCCGAGCTCGCTCTCGAGGAATTCTTTCCGACGGTTGACCCCCTTTGGCCGCGCGACTCCAATGACTAGGCAGTAGAAGGCCCGGTGCGCTTTCCCGACACCACCGCGTCAAGGAAATCGGGATCCGGGCACCCGCAGCCGCAGGAGGCATGGCTGGCCACGTCGAGCCAGCCGCCGTGGCAGGCGCGGTGCTCGGCCCTCTGGCAGGGAGGGCAGGGCGACCTTTCCGGGCGCCCGAGGACCGGGCGGGTCTCATGCCGGCTTCCGAGGAGATCGAGGACCTTCCCAAGGCCCTCTCCAAGCGCTTCGGACGGGGCCGGATTGCGCGGGCAGGCTTCGAGCCCGGCCCTGTAGCCGAGGCCCCAGACGCCAAAGAAGGCGGTCCCAAGACATGAGAGCGCGCATAGAAGCCAGACGATATCGAGCCAGCTCACCGGATCCGGCCCGCGGCCCGTTCGACGGCCGTCCGGAACGTGAAGTCCCGGCAGAGAAGATCATGGGCGGCCTGGCCGAGGGCCAGGAAACGCTCGGTCGCCAGAAGCTCGCAGGCCATTCGCGGGAGATCGCCAAGCGGCGCCATCGCGATCGAGACGCCGGCGGCCATCGGATAGGCATCGGGCAGCTCCTCCTGGAGGATGCCCAGGCCATAGGCGGCCGCCACGGCCCACCGGAGCGGAGCGACCACCGGCAAACCGCCCGTACGGTCGATGACGAGAGAGATGCGCGAAGAGGCGAGCGCGCGATCCTTTTCGAGGCCGCGGCTGTCCGGCGTGATCGAAAGGCCCGAAGCCCCAAGGGCCGCCAGGGCTCCGATCCGCCTGGGAGTGCGCTGCCCGAAGAAGGCGATATCCCAGCGTTTCGGAAGATCCTCCACCCCGCGAAGGCCCGGATGGCTGCCGAGCACCGCATGGATGGTCCTGGGCTCAAGGATCGCGAGCGAACGGTCGGAGACCCAGACCGCGTCGACGGTCTCGAGGGCCTCGGAGACGGCGGCCTTGAAGGCGGACCGGGGATCGGCGCCCTCGGGTATATTCGCGTCCGGCCGCTCGAGGTACCACCAGGCGACCCGGGCCCGCCGGCGCCGGCCCGCGGAAAGCACCCGGCCCAGGAACTCCATGTTCATGGTGGGCCACACCCAGAGACGGTCGTTTTCTCCGAGATCCGCCATGTCCGCCCAGGCCCATTCGAATCTGGAGAGCTCGACCAGTTTCCAGAAGTCATCGTAGGATACGTAGGGTTTCCGCGAGCGGACGAAGCCGATCTTCATGGGGTCTGATCCGGGTCAATCTGCACATGCCGGATCAGCGCCTCGGAGAAGACCTTGGGATGCTCTTTTTTCAGCCATGCAAGGAGTTCCTTATGCGCCTCGGCGTGGTGCACGGACTCTTGAGTAACGCGGCGGATCTGATCGTCCAGGTTTGAGATCCTGGACCATAACTCCTTGCACCTGGCGCATTCGTCGGTCATCCCGCGCTTCCTTTATCCCGCGGTTCTTTCACGAGTTTCCGCCCAGCGCTTAAGCGATGTCAAGAGCTCCGGCCGGGGGATCCCATTTGTTTTTCGAAGAGCCTCCTCGATCGAGAGCCCGTCCATAACAAGAAGCGCGGCCGCGAAGGCGGACGACCTGTTCAAGCCTCCGTTGCAGTGGACGAGAGTGGGCCCGAAATCACGATGGAAGCGTGCCGCTGTTTCGTACATTGCCGGCGGGGCTCAGTATCATCCCAGACGGGAAGAAGGAGTGCCGCGATCCGTGGATGATAGGGAATCCTGACGTTGTAGGCCGGGCAGATGACGGCCTTGAAGCCCTCCCCCATCCAGGCTTCGGACGGATCCTCACAGAGACGCCGCGCGTCGGCCTGATCCGATTGCCATACCTTTTCCGACAGCCGGGTCAGCATCGCCGCAAGGGGATCGATTCGCACATGGCTTGCACTCGACGCCTTACATTGTATCATCATTCTATGACATGGCTACCCGTTCTCGGCCAACCGATCACCATCCCATTGCCTCCGGTGCCTCGGCCTCGGCCGAGCACCGGCGACCCGGTCTCCACCCGGCTCTTCCGAAAGATCCAGGAACTCAGTGAGCGTTTCGGGGCCCTTTGGGCAGAATGCGCGAACTGGACGAAGGAATACGAAACGCTCATGGAAACCCGTGTCGGCTTGGCACCGGCGCTCTTCGAAGACCCCAGGAACCTGGCCGATCCGGCCTTGCAGAAGGCCTATTACGAGGCGTACAGGTATTGCGACGCGCTCGAGGCGGTCGCGGCCGAGCTCGCCCAGGCGCGTGCCCAGTTCCGGGCCCATGTCGGTCGGCGCGCCCTAGCGGCCCGGTTGCGCTTCGGCGTCTTTCCAGTGCCCGGTGCCTTTTCGTTCCCCATCCCCTACTACTAGGTGATCGGCCCCACGACACCGCAGACGTGGCAGGTGCTCATCCTTCAACTCATTCGTGAGGTCCGCAGGACCCTTTCTCCATCCCGTCTATCATATTTTCGACGTCTTTCCGCGCTGCCTCCCATTCCCCATCCGGCGTGTCTTCAAGATGGAAGGACCAATCGACTTCCCAGTCCCGTTCTCCGGGATGCCCCGAAGTGTCAAATACGATCCCGGCCCATCCAAGTTCGTCGGCCTTCTTATTGATCGTGTCCACTTGGTTCTTGGTTTTCGGACGAAACACGATGATGACCCACTTGTCGCGCGGAAGAGGATCTTCTCCTTGAGCGTGGGTGGATCGGCTCGGCTTGATCTCGACCTTGATGCCATCGGCACGGAGTTCTTCTGCTGCTTCCAAGGTCCGGCGGTAGGCTTCTAGGATGTCCACGGCAATCCCTCGCTCCTCACCTATGTTTCCTTCGGTGCTTATAGCCTAACGATTCGGCTGTTCTTCTTCTGGGCCGCCATAGCCTTCTCGATCCACATCTTGCGTTTTGGATCAATCGGCTTTCCTCCCTCGTAGTCCTTCACCGCCTGCTCAAATTGCGCCCGCGCGGCATTGCTCTGGACGGAGATATCGAAATAGAACACGTGGTGCCGGCCGCCGGCGTCTCGCACGACTATCCGATCGACGGCCTTCCTGGGCAACTCCTTTTCGTCCTGGAAGAGCTGTTGGAAACATTTGTTGAAGGGAACGACCTGGCGTCCGATCTCCTCGTATTCCCAGGCCACGTATTTGTCCTCGCTCATTTCTGGTACCGGGATTGGCTTCTCCAAGGAACCGTGCAGTTCCTTGACATTGTCGCTCTCATGCCGAACGTTCTTGTTCGGACATCCGAATGGCGCGGAGACGACGAGTTCCATTTCCCTCACCTTTATTTTCTTCTGTGCGTTAGAAGATGCTCTACGATTCGGCCCATTCTACCTTGTAGGTGATTCTGGGCGTTCTGGGTACGCGCTGGACGTATTGCTTGATCGACACCCCGACCGCGGCTGGGATGGGGTGCTCGATCACGAGCCGGCCACGGACGTTTCGGACGTAGAGCGCCGGACGGATCAAGTCCTCGCCCAAAGGAACGATGAGGACCTCAAGCCCCCCGCCATCTTCGATCACGATTCCGTCCTTGAAGTCGATCGACGTCCTGAGTGATCCGGCAACGGAACCGCGCCACAGGACGCGGACGCCGCCTGCGCGATCCGGACGGAGCGCCACCGCAGCCGTACGGACAGGCGTAAACAGATAGACCGCTCGGACGACGAAGGATGTCAGGTCTTTATGGATCTGCTCGACTGCCTGAATCACGCGCCCGAGACTCGGCATCGCATCCAGCCCGACAGCGCAGAGCGCGCCTGTCATCAGTCCGAGGAATCCACGACGACCGATCAGATTCTTCATAGGTCTAGCTCCGCATCGGATCTTGTTTCATCTTTGGTTAGACTTCTCACAAATGTCTTCTTCGATGATTCTAGGCCTCTCTCCACATGACCGGAATCCTTTTCGATCCGGGCCACCGATCCACATACCAGTGGAACCGATGCCAGCCGTCCTCGATTCCCGTAGCCCCGAATTCCCGCCGAGGAGATCCTTCAAGAATGATCGGCCAGATCGAATCGGGATCACGCTTGGCCCATTCAGGAGGCCAGTCTTCTGAGCGCCCCGCCTCCTCGATGTATCCTTCATGGTACTCACCGAAGCTCACGCCACGCGGAACGGCCTCCATCAGAGTCATGTGATCCCATACCTTCGCGAGCAGGACATCAAGACGGATCGTCGCCCAGCTCCACCGGCTTCCCGCCGCGTCCTCGCCCCTTGCAGCAAAATAGCTCTCCACGGCCGACTGGAAGGGTTCTGGCAGTCTGGAGTATAGGATGTCCTTCGCCTTCGTTTTTGAGGTGGGCATCAGCTACTCACTTTTTGTGTAAAAGTTTACCTGGGATTCGGCGGAGGCTTTCTTAGAAAGCCCTTCAATTGCCCTCGTAGAAGCTGAGCTGGTCCGCGCCTTCCACGGCCTCACCTTTTATTTCATAGATGCGCGGTTGATCTCGGCCTGTAGGCGTCGGCAGACGGCGAGTTTGATTCCGTTCCCCTGGCAGGCTTCGCATTCGACCTTGTTTGGCTTGGCACCGATCCGTTCTCCAAGAGTGTCCTCTGCAGGTGCCATCTTGAAGCCTTGTCCGTCACACCGCATGCAACGGGCCTGGCGGACGATTGCTGTCAGAGCTTCGTTCGGCATCTATCGTTCCTCTCGCCTTTTAATTCATTCGTGATTATTTCAGCCGCGCCAGCATCCTCCTTCGGATCGCCATAATCATCCGCACGTCGAGGCTAAGATCCTCGAGCTTCTTGGCTTCCGTCCTGAGGCAAGCCTTTGAACAACGGGGGCTTCGGACTTTTTTCAGAAGGCGGTTGATTTCGACTTCATCATGGCGGAGCCGTCTCGAAAACGGATCCGTCACCCTTTTTCTCAACGCAACCTTCATAGCCACCTCGATATATACTGATCGGGTTCCCAATGGCCCGGCCAATGCTTCTCAAAATACTCCTTTGCCTCCTTGACCCTTCGCCTAGCTTCCCGGATCAGTTTGTTGACCTCGGCGGAAAGGCGTTTCTTTAAGGCCGTACGGACGTCTTTAAGAAGCTCCTCTTTCGCGTCAACGATTGTACCGGCAATCCTGGCCTCATAGGAAATGATCGCCAGGATTTCTTGAGGTCCTAGATCCTTCCAGAATTCACGGTCGCTTGTCACTCCAAGGCTGATCCGATGGGGGCGCCTCATCCTTAGGAAGCGCACGAAGGCGGCGGTGGCGTCGGCGAGGTATTCCGTCGCTGCCTCCAGCCCGGCTCGGTCGCGTGCACTGTGATATTCTGCCATGACGTCGACGATCGAGGCGACGGTATGCCACGCGCTTTCAAGGTCCAGGAATTCAAACCGTGCGCGCATGCGATCTCACCTTTTGATTCAACGACGACCGAAGAGCCACCACAGGAACTGGCATAGCCAGTTCTTGCAATCCCGCTTATGGTCGTACCAGCCGTCGCTCATCAATGTTTAGTTCTGCGCGCGACAACGCGCGACCACTTCGCCCGCACTCTTGGCGCCGATCATTTCCTGAGCCAAAGGCCAACCCATGGACCTTGCGTTCTCGTTGTAGTTGGCGACCACCAGCTCCGGTTTCCAGTGTTTCCGACAGTCCCGCCAATCCCGGCAGCATCCCGTGATCCCAAGCAACGGCTTCTTCCGGCCGCAGTGCTTGCAGGCTGGCCTCATTATCTCACCCTTGTTATCTTCTGTGCGCCTCTGGGATCAGATCCGATTCCGGCCCCAGGTCGCCCCAATGGCCGGCCCCGCATTCGACGCGGAGCCATCCATGGGAGCGCGGGTCGCCGTCATATAGCTTCGCGGGACCTCCACACCGGGGGCAGGGCATTTCACAGAGGAATCGGCGTGGCCGCTCTTCCGTAGGTTGGTGTGGCACGCCATACGCAATGTCGCCCATCCGCTCACCTATGTTGTGTTAGGCGATTCTACGGAGCCGCCTTCGGGGGCAACAGCGGGCGCTCCCGGTTGATCTTCTTCAGTTCATCGAGCCGCTTCTCGCTTGCCGCCGTGAAAGCCTGGTTGCTCTTCACGGCGAGGGAGACCTGGTCGGCCACCTTCTTCAGCATTCCCTTCGCGGTCATCTTCTGACCACGCTTCGTCATCTTGTAGAGCTCCTGCCAGGGAAGGAGCCGCTGGTACGTCTTGCCATCCTCGAACACAGTGAGGAACAGGCCATCGGGACGGAAAATGCCTCCTACGGGAGGAATCGGGCTGTTCAGCGGAACCTCCTCATCAATGTTCTGTTAGGCGATCGAACAATCAGTAACCCTAAAGCATCGCCCGGATGGCGGCCAATTCGGCCTCGATGCCAGGGAGTTGTCCTCTCAGGTCCGGATACTCCTCCAGGAGACGGACGATGTCCCCGTAGTCGGTGATGCGCTTGCTCTTGCGTCGTCTTGGTTCAAGCGCCGCAGCAACTTTAAGGAGCACCAAGTCCCTCGGCGAGACGACCGAAATCTCCACTCCCCCGAGCGTCACGGTGCCTGCGTGGTCCACGGCTTCTGCGGTGAGCGTGTCCGCGGAGAACTGCACGGCGGTCCGCTGCTTCAGGGGAAGGGGGCCCGGGGCCCTCCAATTATCCGAAAACTCGAATGTGCCCTCGTGCTTGAAACCAGCGGCCAGAAGCGCGTCCGCAGGGAGGTCGCTCTTGGACTTGAGCGCGATATCTAGATCCAAGGTCGTCCGGGGCTCCTCGGTGTGAACCTGGACAGCTACTCCACCCATGATGGCATAGGGGACTCCAGCCTCGTCGAAAATCCGGGCGATCTCCAGGATCGCAAACTCCTTGTCCGCCTGGGGGAGACCCATGAGAAAAGCATACCTCCTATCGAGGGCGAAGCCCTCGCGTAGCCGCGATTCGGCCCGGGATCTCAGTCTGGTCGCCATGCTCGAAGTATACGGCGTCTACGTTCCGAGGTACAGCCTCCGATGGGGTGCCTTTTTGAACTCACCAATGTTTCGATTCATGCCTACTTTTGCAATGCCTTGATTCCGCGTCGCGACCATTCCGGATTAATATCATATTTCCCGCTCGGCAAGCGGATGAGCATTTCGATCGGCACTGGCGCCGACGTGGGGGCGCCTTTCTTCAGTGGGTGAGGCATGTCGAGCACGCGATGCTGTGTCTTCATCGCGGGGCCGCACGCTAAAGAGACCGGGTCTTTTACCCACCTACGTCCATTCCAGAATGCGACTGGAACTGCGCTTGAAATACCGACACCTTGGCCCGGCATTCGGGTACGGAAGGCAGCTAGGGCCCAACAGGGATCGCTTGCTTTCTTCGCCATTCAATCCTCCATAATGTTCCGTTCCATGCGGAATCTTCCCGTTGGAAGATTACTTGAGAGCGCCCCCTCTAAACGCTTCATTGAGATGGCTCCCGGTCGGGCACTCCGGACCGCCACACTTGAGGGCATGTTCGCCGAAAGCTGGATAGCCTAGAGCAGCGTTCGACGAATCAGCATCCGGAACCATCCTAAATTTGCGACCAGTCCTTCGATTGACGAGCCGCAGGCCACCATATTCGTCTGGAACGAACTCCCACTCACCAAAGCTGAGCGTCTCCGTCTTCTCGTTCCCAAGAATGACGCAATTCGACTTCCTCGCGATAGATCCCACGCCCATGACCACGGTGTTCTTGACCCTGACCTCGACGCCGGAGTTGTAGCCGAAGACCACGTTTCCCTCTTCATCCGTAGCTCCGGCCGGAGCGGGAAGCGTCTCTCGGTCTTTCGCTACTACCTTGGAGCACTTGAACGGCAGCATCCAGGCGAAGCAGGCCGCAAGCGCGCCGAAGAATCCCCTGCGTCCGATCATGGCTTCCTCCTTACAATCTTCCGTTGGTACGATTCCCTCACCAATGATTCGTTCGGTGTCTATTCCGGAAGCTCTTCAATCGGTACGCCATTGGGCAACAGGCCAAATTCGGCATAGATCATCGCCTTCCCCATGTCGTGGCCCACCTGGAGGAGACCCAGATTTGCTGTCGTATCGTCGCCTTTCATCACGACAGTAATCGGAGCATGAGGAGCTTTGCCCACCCCGCGGGCCGCAACGATCCAGATCGAACAGCCAGGCTCAGACTTTCTGAGTTCTTCGGCGAAAGCCTGAACCTTAGCCTCGAAAGTCTCTTGCTCCATTTCGTCACCGATGCTTCGATTCGTGCAGAACCTATTCCTCGACCATCTCCACTTCGACAAAGTGTTTTGGCGGAATCGGCGATGGCACGTAAAATGCCCATCCCATGTCTCGATTCCCTCCCAACGGCCTTGCGTTCCGTGGAAGCGAGACTTGGAAGCACACCTCTCCGTATTGCGGGTCCGGACGCTTCGTCAGCCAGATCAAGGTCCCCCGAGAGAACTTTGGATTCCAGATCCTTGCCCGTTCCTTAGCTTCGGCCTCGTCTCCGCTTTCAATGCTCACATCCAAGATCCGGTTGACCTCAGATCGAGTGAGCATTTTTTCCAGAAAGCCTCCGTAGTAATCGGCATACTGCGCGGAGATCTCCCCTGTCCAGAAGCCATCTCTCAAGATGCTTCTGGCGAGCTTTCGGCTGGCACAGTGAAACCAGTTACTCAGAATCTCACCAATGCTTTGTTCTATGCGGCCTTCGTGTAATCGGGTTCGTCATCCTTGCTGCCGCCCTTGACGCAACCGTTGAGGAACTTCCGCCTCTCGAAGAGGTTCTTCATCTCCTGGTAGAGAATGGTGAGCACGGCAACCACGAAGCCCCCAATCGCGCCGCCAATGATCGCTTCCTTCACAGTCTCACCAATGCTTTACTTAGAGAGAATCAGACGCTTGCCGGGGATCTCGACAGGGCCCTCTATCTTCTCGAATCCCGCCGCCATCATCCTCGCGTCGAGGTCATCCGCGCCCGAGAAGTCCGTCGAGATCGCAAAGTCGGCATCCGTCGTAGCTCGGACACGTCCCAAGACGGCGACCGGAACGGCCCCGACGAAGATCCAATCGACGTCCAGCCAATCGAAGACGGAGATCGCCTTAGCGGCTGCGACGAAAAACCCCTTGGGAAATCCCTTCATCCCCATACCTTCAGGTCGGGAAATGCGGCGCTGAATCTCGTCTCCCAATTCTTCATGAACTGGAAGCGCGCTTGACGATAAAGGGCTTCCCTGGCCTCGCGTCGGGTCATTCCGCGAGCCATAAAGCCCTGAATGGCGAATGCGCGGCCGATCTCAACAAGGCCAAAGCAGGCCTCCAATTCCTTCGTAATGTCGATCGGCTTTCTCTTCTTACTCACAAATCCCCGCACCAATGCCTTGTTTAGCGATTACCGCGGTTCTCTTCTAAGAGATGCTGGACGAGCTCCTGGAATTCCTTTGTCCTGGCGACGGAACCGGGCCCGGACATCTTAGGCTTCTTCTCCTCCCCGTTCCCGCCGATCCGCCTCGCTTCCGACATCAAATTATGGATATCCGTGCGGATGGTCACATACGCGGTCTCTTCGTCGGGTTCCAGGCTTTCCGAGCCTTCCGCGATCACATCATCCACCAATTCAAGAAGCACGATCGCTTCGCCAGCATAGGTGATGGCAAACAGCCACAGCCCTTTCTTGGCGAACTTCCAGGCCTCGTCGAGCTTCTGGCCCGCCTTCGTCAGGATCCTTCGGATCTCTAGTCCCATCGCCTCACCGATGCTTCATTCTACGAGGTCTTCTTGAGGCCGCCCGTCCTGTGGCGGGCGACCGTTCCGTCCCTGGCTCTTTGCTGGGTCGGACGCCAGACCGTGAACTTGCTGACGAAAGCCGGCACGACTGGGGCCTCGCCGTTCCTCCAGCGGTGCCACCAGTAGTGGCCGCTGAATGGATCCCACTGCAGGATGTTCTCGTGCATCGCCCCTCACCGTTCCTTCGTTATTTGCGCCTCAATGGAGAACCGGGCAATGGGCTCACCTTGGCGACTGGCACATTGCCAGCCGTTGACCGTCCTTCTGGTGTATGTAACACGGTCGTTGTCGTCTCCCAGAAGGTCGCGTGCCGAAGAGCCTCAGCGATCGCTTCGTTAAGCGTGCCCTCGAAAAGCGGCGCATAAGCCTCGCGTCTCCCAGGAACGAGAAGCCAGAAGGTCCGTTCCTCAAAGAACGGCTTAACTGCTTCCCATTCGCCTTCTGTCAATGGCATTGTCTTACCTCACTCGCACCATTGCTTTCATTAATGATTATGCCACCGGCCTCTTCTGCCAGGATCGTCCGGATTCGCTCAATTCCACACGCCAGGCCGATAGGAGTTCGGCATCGCTCGCATCGAAGACGCAGAGATCATCGCCGAGCCTAGTCCCGGTATAGCCCTTCGCCATAACGGCCTCGACCCAGTCCATCGTCGGCTCGAAGAATAGTATCTGGTCTTCTTGGAGCGGTGGCCTGCCAAAGACTTTGGCGACGGCCTTCTGGTCATCGGCGTCCAACAACTTTTGGCGCCCAACATCCCATTTCGCTACGTAGCCCCACCCCTTCTCGTCGACCGCCTTCTCGCCGGCGGCGTAGTCCGCGGCCGTATCGAACGTCGAGGCGAAAAAGACGCATTCGTAGCCAGCCGGCCGAAGTCGCCTTTCTCGATAGGGCGTGCCTCTATAAACGATCATCTTTCTGCGGATTCGTGATCCAGGTCTACCTTTAGGCCCTGCTTGCGAAGGATGGCCTTCATGTCCTCTACGGCCTTCCCCATCGCCTCAGCCAACTCAGGAACGGTGACCGCTTTCTTGGCCTTCAAATGGGCTACGGTCAATTCCAGGAGACCACTGATTACGAGCCCAACCATCCTCGCCAATCTCACCTTCTGCGCGGAATTTCTAAAATTCCCCAAAGTCCTCGGATTGGCTCTCCTTCATGTGGTCACGGAGCTCCTGGATGCGCCTCTGGCGCTCCTCCTCGGAAAGCGGGGCCTTCGGAGGTTCTCCCGGTTTCCTCTCTAGGGTTTGGCTCGCGAGCCAGGAGAGGAAGGTGACGGCGCCTCGTGCGGCCTCGATCGCGAAGAGATGCTGGGGCGTGAGTTCGACCAGGCCTGCGACCCGTTCCGGGGGTGCCTTGGCCTTCCGGTAGCACTCCCGGCAGACCGCCTCGAGATCGCCTTCCCCGAGCGCACCCTCGCAGATCGCGCAGAATTTCTTATCAGCGTCCATCTCGCAAATCTCCGCTTCGGTGATTATGAAACCGCTCGCTCGATATTATAGGTTTTGAATAACTCGAAGATGGCCGGACAAAACAGTTTCTGGACAATCTTCGGGTCCAGAATTTCAACACCGACAATCCTTCCGTCGGCCGCAATGTCAACGATGATGCTGTCTGGTACGACATGGACCTGCCTGACGGATAGATCAGGAATAGGAGGCTCAAGCAGTATCATCGCCGTCCCAAATTCGTCAACCGAAACGCTATGGATCGTTCTCATCGGCGCACCTTCGGCTCAATCCAATGGACGCTGAAAACAATGTCCTCGTCTGGATCCGGAAAAAAGACAACGCGTACTACGCATCCATCTTCCAAGGTCAAATCCCTGACTTTCGAACCACGGACTGTGCCGGAGCCTGCGTCTTTCCCGTTGTCTAACACTTCTTCCACAAGTTGCCCCGGGATCCCTCGTATCTGCATTTTTAGGCGCGCCTCTTCTGTGGGACGCCAGTTGGCCATTGTCCCTTTTCCTTATGATTCCGTTGGAGGCCGCCGGGTCTCCCTTGATCTGTTTTGCGAGAACAAGATGGGGAGACTGGGCGGCGGCCACCGACGGAATCTTGAGGCGGTTGTCGTCCATCTTGTTCTCGCAATAGACATTGTACAGTGCTCTTCGTGAATTTCAACTACTACATCACAATACAGTCGGCATCGCGTGGACCTTCTCCCGCATGTCAATTACCCGAGCATACTTCTCCGTCATAGAGCTGGAGGAGTGGCCCGCGAAGACTTGGGCAGCCCTGAGGTCCCTGAATTTGGCGTAGAAGTTGGTGATCGCCTGGTGACGAAGCGAATGGATCCCGCGGCCGGGCATCCCCAAGCCGAGCGACACTAGGAGATCCCCCCAACCCTGCTGGATTACGCGCTTAGCCATGTGGCCGCCATTGCACACCTGTTCCGAGAAGCCATTCGACCGTCGGATGACACAGGGCTTCGACCTTCCCGGGAAGAGCCAGCCGTCCGAATACATCTGGCTCCAGTCCTTCAGGATGTTCGAGAGCGCCAGCGTGACATCGATCATCTCACCTTTAAGGGTCTTCTTCTTTCTTCGGACGATACGGAGTTGGTCGTCGATAACATCGGCGGCCCTCAGGTGAAGGACTTCGCAGCAACGTAGGGCGGTGTTAGCGCTGATAACCAGGAAGACATACAGCCTCGGATCCGTCTCCAAGGCCCTGGTCAGAATGCGAGCGCATTCCTCCGGCAGGAGCGTCTTCGCGCGGGGAATGGACCAAGAAGTGAAGGCGGGCGACGGGATAGCCACGGATGGCTACCTTTCTGCCCTCGCGCCGACTTGGTACTTAACGCCGCGCTCCTCAACCCTTCGCGGCCCCGAGGTTGCCCTCGGTGAAAGAAAATGTATCCGATGCCAGTTTTCTTGTCAAGGTTTCTTTACTTCCCCGATCAGATTAGACTCCTCCGTACCGACCCCGCTCAGGCACGCCCCAGGCAGGAACGCCTTTCGTCTTCATAGCCTCACCGTTGTGTTATTTCGTGCGGGGTTCTTGGGGTTGATGACGCTTCCGGACGGCTCGGAGAGCAGATTCAGCCCGCGCAACCAGGGACGAGTTGGACTGGTACTCCTCCCGGTCCCACTTGTAGCAGGCCCACAGGTCGTAGATGATCTGCTCCAGCTCCTCGATCCGGACGAGGGCCTTTGCCAAAGCCTGCTGGTCAGGTGTCATGGTTTCGGCCTCACTTTAGGGAGAACTATGCCCGGTTTCTGCGCGCTCCAGAATGCCGGTCTTCTTGTCGACCTTTACCGACATCCGAATCGTTGGCTCGGGCTTCGGCCCGATCGCCTTTCCGAATCTCTCGTTGAAGGCCTCGACGTCCAGGACGTTGGGCTTCAGGAAGCCGACGCCAAGCGTGCCCTTCACCTTTCGCAAGGCCAGCGTCGCCTCCTTCCGGGTCGAGAAGAACGAAGCATCCGCGCTCGCGCCCCAGCCACTGCCATTCCAGAAGCCGAGATCCCGCCCATCATGATGCCAGGAGACGATGCAGAACATCCTTCACCTTATTGTTGTTGCGTGAGTTGGATCCTTCGCCTTGGCTAGATTCTTGTCCACCTCGTCCGCGAGGGCCCTGGCCCGGTCGCGCACGGCGATCATACTGTTGATGAGGTGGCCCTGCCGGCCGGCCAGCACCTCCCGTACGGCCGCGCCGAACGCCTCATGGTCGGTGAACGTCTTCATCCACTCGTCCACGCGGGGGAACTCGACGCCGGCGGTCTTCTCGAACGCGGCGACGGCCGCCTCCAGTGCGGCCACCTTCTCGCTCGCCCTCTCATGGTCGTATTTCCGGGCCTCCTGCCCCTCTTTCTTGCCCTCCTCGAACCCGCGCTCATACTCCGTGTGGAGCAGCGCATCGGGGACGCACACCTCCATCGCGTTACGGAGCACGGAGGCCACGAAGGTCTTGGTGACGGGCTTCGGGTCCAGCGGGGGTGCAGCGATGACGGTGAAGAGTTTCCCGCCCTTCGGGACGAGGAGGCCCCAGGTCTTTGGCAGTTCGCCGGGCGCGACCACGGTGTCGTTCGCCGCCACGACCCACCAGCGGTCGCAGAACTGCCACACCGCCTGCGACTTCTCGCCGTTCTCAAGCTCGCGCAGCCAGTCGGAGCGGTACGTCTTGATCTCGAAGCCGTGCAACTCCATCCCCATGGAGGGCCAGCAACAGAGGGCGACGGCATCGGCCCAGCGACGCGCGCTGCCGCCCGTCCCGTTGGCGACCTGCGGGATGCACGCCCACGACGGGGCCGGATACCTCCTCTTCAGGAGGTCGAACAGCTCCCTCTCGCTGCCGTAGAGGTCGATGGGAGTGCCCTGCTTCTTCGCCATCAACTCACCTTTTCGTTGATTCGTGAGTTAGATCCTTCGCCTCGGCCAGATTTTTATCCACCTCGTCCGCGAGCGCCCTGGCCTGGTCGCGCACGGCGATCATCCTGTTGATGAGGTGGCCAACCTCGCCGCTTGACGCAGACGATGCATTTGCATTTCCTGCTCACAGGTCCAGCCATCCGGCCCTCCAAGGTTCGATCTCGATCTCGAGATCCTTGAGGGAGCGCGCGTGCTCCGGAAAATCTCTCCTGGTCGAGAACTTCGGGGGCCACGGGATCCCGAGGTCCCTCCAGTCGACCTTCAGCTCTTCCTCGGGATCGTAGTAAACGGATTCGACCGTGACCAAGATTCCCCCGTTCGGGAAGGCGACGACATGGGCGACGCCCGGGGGAACGGCAAGGGCCGTGCGCTCGTCTATCCTTTCGAGCGTCGGGCGGCCGTAGAAAGTGGACCATCGACGCAGGTCCCTCATCCCGACGAGAGCCTCCCCCTGGGCCATGACGAACCAGTCCCAGTGGCTCCGGTGGACGTGGCTTCCCCTGAGGCTTCCGGGGACGGAGCGCATGACGTTGATCTGCTCCGGAGGGATCTCTTGGGCCCATTCCTTCCGGAAGACCTCGACGAGCGATCCCCGGGCGTCCTCGTTTGCCTTGAGCTCGATCCGCCGGACGCCAGGGATGGTCTTGGTCGACGACATAAAGCGGAGGCGGGGATCCGTTCCGACCGACGCCCTTTCGCCGTCGGAAAGCTCGTGCCACCTTCTGAAGCGCCCATCCGCGAGCGCCGCGAAAACCTCCTTCCGATGGTTCAATTCCGCATCGATGTCGATGGACCGATCCGTCTTGGCTTTCTCGATCGAGGCCCCGCCAGCATGGAAGAACGGGCACGACCTGAGGGCGGCCGCGCCGAGGCCGAACGAGTTCTTCATCCGCTCGTGGAACTCGAAGTCCGAGCCGAAAAAACGCAGGCGCTCGTCGAAGCCCTTCATCCGCTCCCAGACGTCCCGGCGGATGAGCACGGCGAAAAACGGGCAGAAAAGGTCCTCGAGATCGAGCCTGATATGCGACCGGCCTCTCGAGCGCAGGCGTTCGGCGAGCGCCGCCATGGTCTCCCGGGAAGGTGGGATTTTCGGTCCCAGCTCGTCGGCCGAGACATCGCCCGTCCAGATGAGGAGGCGCCGGACGTCCCCCGCCGGGAGAGGAAGGACCGCGCCGAATTCGGGAGACTCCTCGAGGAACCCGACGAGAAGGCCGTCCCATCCCGGGCACGCGGCCACGTCCGCATTCATGAAGAAGATGTAGGGCGCCGTTCCTCTTGAGGCCATCTCGTTTTTGACGGCCGAGAGATTCCTCTGGACCCCGGTGTTGTCCCAGACGCCGACGGAGACAGGGCTTTCTGAAAATCGGCGAAGATCGTCCTCGAGGCGGGGCAGGAAGCCTCCGGAGCGGTAGGCCACGATGACGACGTCTATCCGAGCGGTTGAGCTCATCAGAGCTTCCCGGCTATGAGGACGTCGTGAGGCTCGTACCCATGCTCCGTCCACAGCGTGAAACCTGGATCCACCCGGAGGATCGCGTCCACGACCTCCCCTAGGGATACCCCCCAGTCGCGCCGCCGATAGCAGCGGACGTCGTCCATGAGGAGCGTCCGTCCCGGTACCGGCCTTCTGGAGAGCGCCTGGAGCTCCTCGAGGATCGGGCTTCTCTTCCCCGACGTGTGGGCGTCGATCCAGAATACGGCTGGCCGCCCGTCGATCCCCGGAAGGATCGTTTTCTCGAGGACTTCGGCCGAGTCCCCGAGATGGAGCTTCACCCGAGGATCCCGGCCGAACCTTTCGAGGCAGGCCTTCCAGAGCGGTTCCTGGTTCTCGACGGTCCACACCTCCCTGGCGCCGAGCTCGAGCGCCACCGCCACGGTATCTCCGTCGCGGGTTCCGGTCTCGACGAAGATGTCCCCAGGTCGGACATACTTGGCGAGCGTTCCTCGGCCTATCATGAGGAGCTTGCCGAATTAAACGCGGACGGCCAATCCATTAGTCTCCTCCTCTAGGCCTTCTGTACCAAACTTTTCGGCCGTTCCTTCTGGAGACGGCCGAACATCAGCGAGAGCCCTTCCAGGTGATGGATCACCTGATCCAGCTCACGCACGGCCTTGTCACGCTCCTCCGGATCGTCGATCTTCTCGGCCGCGTTGTAGGCATTCCGCACTTCTCGCAATGCCGCGCTCACGTTCCGGGCGCACAATTCCACGTTATCCATTTTCTTCTTCCTCACATTTTTTCAGATTCGCGCTTTCTGCCGACCAGATTGAACGCCACGGCCTTCATCAGCGCATCGACTTCTTGGGCTTTCTCGATGGCGTCGGCGATCTCACCCATGTTCCGCTCGCCGTCAATGAGCCAGGATGCGGCTGCGCGGAGATTCGCTACGGCCAAAGCTAGATGCTCCATCGCTATCGCTTCGGGAGCGCGCATTTCGGCACGCACGCGGTCAACTTCGGTGGGATGTAACCGCTTTGTTATTTCACAGCGATGGTCCAAGTAGTCTGAAGGACCCACGGCCTTCCATCCGCACGGGCAGGTTCTTGGGATTTCCATTACACACCTTGTCCGAGGATCTTTGCGCCCTGAGTGCTTTCGTCCTCCGGGGCGATGTAGCGCAGATCGCCCAGGATCTTTCGTACTCGATCATCTAGCGTCATTTCTTCCATGAGAGTCCGACGTCTCCTTCGTCCCCTCTAAGATGACCACCTTGCGATCACGCGAAAGATCGGCCAGCGGCAGATGGTGAAGACCGCTTCGTAGAACGCTACGCGGCACCGCCAACCGAACGGGCTGTGCTGCGCCTTGAGCCATTCGTGATTCTGGATTCTACCCATGCCTCACCTTTCTCTCCTTCTACTGCTCGTCTAAGTCAGAATCCTCGTACTCAGGTTCGACGGTCGGCTCCTCTTCGGCCTCTTCGCGGAGAGCGCAATGGTCCTCGAGCGCCTTCTCGCCAGCGGGGCCTGTTGCATCTACGACAGCACGGAGCGCCAAGGCGAGGCGACTGATCGCCAATGGGACCATCGGATGATGGAGCGGCCCACGGAGCAGCTCGTTGAATCTCTCGTCGGTCATCTCAGCATCCTTATGACCTTCTCACTCGGGCCATCGGGGGGTCGGCTCGATGCCGGCGGCCGCAAAGAGCGAGCGGACGTCCTCTCGATTGCAGACGACAGGAGACGAGGGGGCCCAGGGCTCCAGGAGCCAGAGCGCCTTCATCATGTCGCCTTCCCCATCAAGGGCGCACGAGCGCCCGACTGGCCGCACATGCCATCAGTATATCGGATATGCGCGGCCTGTCAAGGGAAGACGCATCATCGGGTCGACGGCGCTCGATGAGTGATCGCTTCCTGTCGGGTTTTGAAAGGCCCGATTGCGGATTTTGGAATTCGCGCCACAATCGCGACCGCGCCAGATCCACCAGAACCTGTCGGGCTTCTCCATCCGCACCTTCCTCCGTTAACGTGCGGCCCGCAGGGACCAGTGTCGCGGACCGATCGTCTGGACAAGGGCGGACAGGATCTTCGCGTGCGCCGGCGTCACGCCCTCCATGGGTTCGGTCGCGAGATAGAACATCCACGGCCTTTCGTCGACGAACTCCATCTCTTTTTGCCCGATCCCATCCTCGATCCAGAAGACCGGAACTGGCGGCGTCCGGGCCCCGAATTCCGAGACGAGAGCCGCCAGTTTATAGTCGTCCGTCTGGCGTCTCGGATCGGCGAGCACCCGCACGGGCTCGAGGCCCGCCCAACGGGCGATCTTGTTGGCGTCGGCTCCCCAGGCGGTAAGCCACATGACCTGGAACCTTGGCCACGCCCATCTCAGGAAGGGCAGCACGTATTTCGTCGGGTGAAGGCCGGGCAGGTTGTCTTTCAGGTTGACCACGCGCTCTCCCCAGTCGGGCCCGACGACGTTGAGCACGCCGTCGACGTCGAGGAGGAGGATGGGTTTCTTGGTCATCGTCCGCCCTTGAGACGGGCGATGTCGAGGATGCCGAACGAGGCCCGCTCGACGGGCGCGCAAAGCGAGCAGTGCTTGTGGCCGCGTTTGCAGTTTGCGCCTTTGGGGCGATGACCCGAGCCAGCCCTATGGATGGGCCATTTAAGTCCCGAGCACTTCTGCGCGCCGAAGCCCATCGCGGAGCGTCCTCTGGGCTAGATCGCCCTCAGCCGCACCTTGTCGCCGTCCACGTCGACAAGGCCGTTGGCCTTGAGCCAGTAGACGTACGCCCGGAAGGTGCGTTTGCCAGCGGCCACGCCCGAGAGCGTCCCGAGCTGGTTCTTCGTGAGCTCCGGGCGGCCCAGGAGGACCTCGAGCATCCGACCGCAGCCGCGCTTCCGGGCGCGCGCGAGCCAGGGCTCGAACACCTCACGGTCGACGTGACCGACGCCGTTTTCGCCGGGAGCCAGATCCTCGAAGAGCGCCCGTAACGCCTCATATTCGGGTTTGAGGCGCGCGCGGACGGCTTCTAGCCGGCGCTCCGAGTCCCGGCGGCGCTGGCGCTCGGCGCGAAGCTCCTCCTGGAGATTCACGATCTGCCCTTCGAGGTTCAGCCTGGCCGTGCGCAGCTCCTCGATCTCGACCTGGTCTATCGGGGCCGGATCTGGGGAGGCCTGGAGAGTCTTCCTCTTCCGGGATGGCTTCTGGTCTGCCGGGACGGCGACCTCGGTCTTCGTGAGTTGCCGCTTCAGGCGTTCGACGAAGGAGCGGGCGTCGCCCAGCTCGATCGCCGAGGCCTTCAGGCCCAGCCGCTTCATCTCCCGGGGATGCAGCGTCCGGCGCTTTCTGAAACGGAACTGTTCGAACCGGTCCTCGACCGGCCACCAGAGCCACGCCTCCCCGTCGGCGAGGTCTCCCAGGCTCTCGAACATCTTGGAGACGCGGTCTCCGATGTTCTTGGCGTCGATCCACTCCTTGACGGCCTTCCGGTCGCGCTTGTCGGTGAGCCGCATGACGATGAGCGCCTCGCACTGCGAGAGCACGTCCTTGTCGATGGTGGCCGACCGCTGCGCGGCGACGATGGTGCCGTAGCCGAAGTTTCCGCCGATCCTGATGATGCGGTCCACCGCGGCCTTGCAGACCTGGATCCCGGCATAGGCGGCCTTCTGGGGAACGAACTCCGGGGCCTCCTCGAAGACGACCACTCGCTCGATCGTCGAGCGCGTCCTCATGAGACGGTTCGAGAAGTCGGTGACGAACTTCCTCGTCACGGTCTTGGATTCGAAGGCGACGTCGATGACGAGGCAGATTGGATCGGCGAGGAAGGCCTCCGCCACCCTTTCGCCGGCGTCCTTTTCCAGCGGAATGTCCCCATGATCTCCGCCCATGACGACGATCGGAAGGCCGCTCGGCTGGCCGTCCGGCAGCACGCGCAGGCCCCAGAGGTTGTTCGCCGGATCGAAGGCCACCCAGGGCCGCTTCGCCTCGGTGAGCTCTTCCAGGATGTCGCCGAGACCGTAGGTCTTCCCGGCCTTCGACATGGCGAGCATGGCGATTTTCTTATCGCCGAGATCCGATGGCAGGCCGAACGCTCCCCCGCCCGCAAGCCGCCCGAGATTGAGATCTCCCCGTTTCACGTCGTGCTCCTTTGCCTCACGTGACTCTCCAGGATCTGTTCGCCGCCTTCGCTCGGGCGCGTCTTCCGACGCCGGCGACCTCATGCCTCCGGAAGAGGCTCCTCTCGAAGAACTCCCCGACCATGCCTTCCCAGTCGCGTTTCGGTTTGGCTTGGTGGATGCGAATCGTATCCTCGGGAAGCGCCTGATGGGCCACGAGGACCTCCTCGATGAGCGGGAGGCGTTTTCTTACGTCGTCGACCTCGAAGGCCCACGCGTCCGAGAAATCGCGAAAGCGGATCCAGCCGCTCCTGACGAGGCGCGCAACGGCGGCGGCGAGCGTCCCTACGGTGGCCCCGCGGACCTCCTCGGGCCGGAACCCGTAGCGTTCCGGATCGCGCGCGATCTCCGCCATGTGCTCGACCGCCGGGATGGCGACCCCTTCCGGGGAGATCCAGAGCCCCGCCGCAGGCACGTCTCCCGCCTCGTAGGCGCCCCCGTCTTCCGACGTAAGCCGCATGACTTCTCCAGATGGCCCAGGCCCGGGCGCGTCCAGCGAGACGTGACTGTGCGGCCAGTCCGCGGACGCAACCCGGGGCCTGGATATGTCTTCAGTCGTTTCCTGCTGGCCGCACCGTAATGGAGTATATCGGATATGCCCGAGAGCGTCAAGAGAAAGCGATCAGGCGAGGAGCCCGACGAGCGCGGCCATGCCGCCGGCGATCGCCACGAGGGCGGCGGTTCTTGTGATCCTTTCGCCGGCGCCGGCGGCCTCTTCCTCGACGAGGGCCCCGCGGCAGTCGAGAAGCGCCTCGAGGATCGCGTATTCTTCCCTGGAAAGGGCGATCGCCTGCTCGGAGCCCTGGACGAAGGCCCCGAGGCGCTGTCGGAGCGCGCCGAGCGCCTCCCATTCCTCGACGCGGAGATCCCGCCAGCAGTCCTCGAGCGCCCATTCCTCGCGGGGGTCCGTGAAGAGGAGATCCGCCGCCTGGAGGCCTGCGCGCGCGAGC
>ERZ1292642.75-Hain-H14-01um-R1-75-length-54414-cov-62_pt1 | contig 54414 bp, 82 predicted proteins | sample MGYA00564403_ERZ1292642 | MGnify/ENA primary metagenome ERZ1292642 (study PRJEB36523, sample SAMEA6512643) | groundwater metagenome | collected 2019-01-09 | study: AquaDiva: Metagenomics assemblies of 32 groundwater samples
AAGGAAATGATCGAAAATGACCACTTATCCACAGGCACTACTACTATCTTAAGAATGATAATGGATGTTGATCGCCACATAATGATAATTCCCTTTCCTGGAAATAATGATTTGAACTAAGTATAATTAATAGCGTTTTAAATGTAAAGCAGATTCTGGTAGTGGGTCAGTTTGGAAGTAAATTTAAAATCTCCTCAATAGACCACACATGATTTGATACCTCTGCCTCCATTGCGGGCGTTACCCTCACGGTCTGATGGACACGGCGAAAGTTATAATACATAAAATACAAGGCTACTGCATGTTCTAGGTTTTGGTAGTGTCCTAATTTGAAATTTTATATCATTTCCGATTATGGTATAATAAATCACTAAATATTTTAAGGTTGCAACTGGAAATATAATCGTTTAAGATCGGTTTTAAAAGGTGTATATAAAACCATCTATGCGTACGCAAGCTCAACAAATTTGGGATTACATAGCTATTATTAAATTGCTTGATGATGTTAATAAGATAAACTATATTGACGGAAATTTAAAAATACAAAAGCTAATATTTCTTTCCGAATTGGAGGGATTAAAAACCCATATAGCTCCAATGCACTTTAAGTTTTTCAGATATAATTTAGGACCATATAGTAAGGAATTAGCAAATTCGGTTAATTTCTTAATAAATCAAGGTTTTATTACAAGTACAAAGAAAATAACGAAAAGGGGTGAATTTCTTATTGAATATGTCAGAGATGCAATAAATGAATCTATAATTTTTAAAAAAGCATTTGAGATAATTAACGAAACCATAGAAAAGTATGGTAGATATCCAGGTTCAAAATTGACTAATATGGTCTATGATCTGAAAGTTCCAGTATATGACTATGGTGGAAAAGTCGAGAAAGTTAGAAATATTGGCACGTTTACTGATATTATAGTCCCGACACAAATGGCCGAATTACAAGACATTGCTTTATTTGATGATATATTAGAAGATATTGAAGAGGAATTAAATCTTTCACCCTATTCTCTTGACCCCAATAATCCTGACTATCAGAAAACTATTACCCGTGCACTTGCCAGAGTAAAAATTGCTCTTGTCAGCGCATAGCCTTCCATCGTTTCATAAAGTCCGCTTCTGTTATTCCCAAATCTTTTGCAAAAGCATCCGCACATTGCCGTGCTCCTTCCCTTGAACAGTTCTTAGGGCGGGTAATTTCATAGGGTTAGGTTAGGTGGCAATAATATTGCCACAGGTGGCAATAATAGATTACAGGATGAACTGTCAAGGATTACTTGACTGTTGTAAAGGGCTACTGGACAACAGTCCTACTTTACATCTGTCCAGTCCCACTTTACAGGCATCCATAACCCATTGATTTTATTAATAGCAACAAAAAGACTTGACACGCCTCTTTTTGATGTTTATCCTTCCTTTTAGATTGCACTGAGTCATTGAAGACCTTGAACGTGTAAAAGCTCCCTTGCGAACAACGTGAGCAAACCAAAAAAAGGAAAAACCTTTCCCGTGTGTTGGTGGGGGTTTATTTCTTTTCTTCTCTTTAAATCTTTATTAATAAATGAAATAATCTTGACAAATCAAAAAAAAAAAAATAAACTTTGACTTGTAAGATAAGATTGGCAATAAAATGAATGTGAGAAGGGGGAAGGGTAGGGATAGGGGTAATGAGATCGATCGAAAGACAGAGAGAAGTTGAGAGAAATAGAGATGCAAGGGAAGCAAGGAGGATTAAACGTGATGAAGTGCGTAATTTACTGTTAAAAGCTGAAGGAGAGCCGACTGCAGAAGAGCGCAAACTAATTCAAAGTTGGCTACAAGGTAAATCAAGGGCAAAAGCTGCTAAGGAGGCTGGTCTATCATCTAAGGAGGCATGGGGCAAATATGGAGTGATCAATCGCCCTCGGGTCCGGTCTCTGCTCACAGATGCATTTCAACAGGCTGGACTATCTATAGATGATTTCGCTCGAGTCATAAAGGATGGTTTTGCTGCTGTAAAGCGCCAATACAGTAAGGACGGGGATCTAATAGATGAGCAGCCTGATCACCAGATCAGATATGGAGCCTATGATCGAGGAGTAGCCGCCCTGGGATTGGTGCCGAAAGAAGTAGATGTGCAAGATGCAGGCAAACAACAGGGATTGACCGTACACTTTCACCTGCAACAGCCTCAGCAGGCATCTATAGATGCAGTAATAGAGCAATCGTCCGCAGAGCCTATCAATGTAAGTTTTGCTGCTATAGATAAGTCATAAGTTGTTTCAGGTTTTCATTATCTAGGAGAGCGAAGCGAATAAAGAATACAGGGCTTTCAAAATTGATATGCTAAACTAAAGAAATAGGCTTTGTCAAGGGGTTTTCAATATATATTTATAAGCTATATGATTCATAGGGTTATAAGGATGAGATTATTGGTTATACTAATGTAGTCTTGTTTTGGTGGTATCTATAGAAATGGCTTAGAATATAGACGTGAAACATTGTTGATTTCTATAAGTCCACGTACTTAGGGGAGTTTTAGGATTTAGAATATAATGTTTCACATTGAAACATCTGGTATCTTGTTTTCTAAGGTTAAGAAGGAGCAATTTACTATGTGTTCTGCCTGGTGATGAATCATCTTCTCGCAGAGAGGGCATTCCCAGGGTGATTCATCCGAAAACTCAGGCATTTTGAATTTCTTTGCCGGGTCCCATTCGCTCACGGGTCTACGGTAGAAGTGATGACCTTTGCGATGTCTTCTGTTGTTAATGTCTTCTTTCCATCTTTTACTACAGACATAGGCTTTTAACATGGGACTATATTACCATCACCAGAAATTATTGACAATACCTCTGATCTCATTATTGACAAAACAATATAGATTTGATATATCTTTGATAGTGTCAATGCGAGGACATACACTCTATTGACAGCAGTAGAGGCTGGCCCCCGTACTGTAGCATTAGTATCGGGTGACGCCTCTCTGTGGCTGTATCTCGGATAACCTTAATATAGGGGGGTACTGTAATGGGAGAACATAATCAAGATAACGGGGATAGGCCGGGTGGTGGCACGGTAACGGAGTATACGCATACATACGTCCTGCCGCAAGGGGAGGAGCCAACAGCAATATCAATGATCATCGGTACAAAATCAGGCAAAATATTTGTCTCTCCGGCCAACAATCTATTACAGTTCCTATCCATGTCGGCTGCCGGTATTGAGACTGCAAGCCAGGTATTAGCTCAGCAGATGCACGAGCAGGAGGCCAATAGGGTTGCTCAGCCTCGAATTGTCATGCCCAACAACGTGAGGTTGCCAAAGTTCGGGAGGAATTAGTTGGATCTCCACCTCAAACTATCTCCGACGCAGTTATCGTTTTGCCTATCTAAGTCCCGGTACGTCTGGATTATTGGTTCTGAGCGAGAGGGGAAATGTCTAGGCCGTGGTACGTTGATATTAATGCGTGATGGCTCCCTGCGAGCGGTTGAGGATATACAGATAGATGATGTGCTAATGGGGCCTGATTCTAAATCACGCACAGTTACGGCGTTAGGGCGTGGGCAGGAGGAGATGTATCTGGTAAGGCCTAAGAGGGGAGAGCCGTTTACGTGTAATGGATCACATCTGCTAGTGCTCAGACGGGCGCCGAATGGCAAAAAAAAGAACTATAAGGCACGAAATAGGATAGGTGAGACGGTCATTATTTCTGTCAATGATTATCTCGATACATCAAAGTCATTTAAAATCCAACATAATATATATAGGGTTGCGGTAACTTTCGATCCTAAACCAGTGCCGTTGCCTCCATATTGGATAGGGGTATGGTTGGGTGATGGAACACAGGTCAGGCCTCAGATTACTACCCCAGAGCCAGAAATAGTAGACTATTTAAGAGGAATTGCAAGATCATATGGGTTAAATTTAACGGAAAAACAAGGCCATGGATGTATGGAGATATATTTAAGTAGTCATTTTGCCAATCATAGGGTGTTTAATCCATTTACCGAATATTTGAAGACATCCGGTCTGAATATTGAAAAACATATTCCCAGTGTCTATAAGATCAATAGCGTAGATGTTAGGAGGGAAGTTCTGGCTGGTTTGATTGATTCTGATGGGTGGGTAAATAGATCCGGTTATCAAATGATATTCAAGGGTAAGAGGTTGGCGGATGACGTGGCGTTTATTGCCAGATCGTTAGGGTTGTTTGCATCCGTTAAACCAAGAAAGAGAAGATGCAAAGCGTGGGGAATTGAGGGTATTTATTACCATGTGATGTTGTCCGGCGATTTCATGTCTGTGCCTATAAAAGTCAAAAGAAAGAAACCAATCCCGCGAAAGTTAGTCAATAATATATTAACTACAGGGATCAGAGAGATCAAGCCTCTGGGTATCGGGGAATATTATGGGTTTACTCTGAAGGAAGATCCTCTGTTTCTGCTGGGCGACTGCACTGTTACGCATAATACATTTAGTGCTATCGCCGCCCTGTTTGCTCATCAGCAGAGATGTATCCCGTACCTCCCCAAGGATAGCCAAGGAAAGGTCCTTCCTATGAGGGCCGCAATTGTAAGGGATACCCACACCAACCTACAGAGGATCACGATCCAGTCAATTACCAGAGATTTTCCTGATATATTCACTTTCAAGGATGACTACCACAAAATGATAGGTCCTGGCATGGACATTGACCTGTTCGGCATGGATAACATTGCTAGTGCTAATCGTATCCAGGGTCAGCAATATGATATGATATGGATTGAGGAGCCCGCCCCTGTCCTGCATACAGGCAATGCAGGGATCTCCCATGAGATATTCCTGATCTGCGCAAGGAGGGCTGCGGCTGGAGGGAATACGCCGAAGAGACTGCAAATTTCCATGAATCCGGCAGACAAAGACCACTGGACGTATGAGGAGGCCGTTTTAAACCCACTCAAACATACTGAGGTTCTCTACATCAAACCAGGTGAGAATCCATTCCTGTCGAAGGATGACAGGGAGGCTAGGTCTCAGGTATTCCGAAACAGGCCGGATCTCCGAGCCAGATACGACGAGGGTAAATTCGCTGATGTGTTCGAAGGCGTGGCTATTACCCCTGAGTTTGGTGAGATGCATATCGCCAAAGAGAGGCTAGATCCGATTCAGCTATGTCAGCATTTTAGATTTTGGGATGGAGGTTTGACGCCAAGCTGTGTGATAGCCTGCCTAACAGGTTCAGGTAGGTTTATGATTCTCGATTCGATGATGATGGAGAATGCTGGGATGAAGCAGTTAATTGAAAATAAGGTCAAGTACCTGATGTCTACCCCACGATACAAAGGTATTACGAAGTGGCGGGATCTAGGGGACGACTCTCTGAAAAACAGAGAACAGGCTAATTCAGATTATTCTGCTGCTGCCATCATAAACAAAGAACTCAAAGCCTCCTACGAAGGAGGCATCCAGGCATGGGACCTGAGAAGGGAGGCACTCAAGGACGCCATGACCAGGATCGTCAATGGCATCCCGTTTTTCCAGGTATCGCCTCACGTTACCGAAGGAGAGAAATGCAACTGGATCAGGGTAGGACTAAGTGGTGGGTATCAATATCAAGTCAATCCATCCGGTCAGGTTGTTAAGGATGGGCCATTAAAAAATACATACAGCCATACCTGCGATGCATTATCTCATGGTCTGGCTAAACTATTTTTCAGACCGAAGGAAGAACGGATCAAAAGGGATTACAATAAGGACATAGCAAGGGCGAGAGGTTATGCTGTTGGAGGGCTAAGAACATGATCTGCCCTACATGTAAAATGTCGTGGAATATTGGCGGCTGTAAGTTATGCGGGGAATGTCCGGCGTGTGTTACAATCATAGATCAATATATAAATGGTTTATCCCAAAATCTGAAAGCCCTTAATCTTAACGTCATTGAAGGTGACCGAGAAACCAGCCATTCATGCTATTATGAACCTATGATTCTCACAGAACAAGAAGTTATCATCAAGGGGGCGGAAGGTATATGCCGAACACAGAAAGGGAACTGATGTCAGCCATATCTATCATCTGTCAATCTCCGCCAGAGCGGGCAATCTGTACGGTCTGTGGCGATATAATCCAGATGGACGGAGCCCATTTCTGTGATCCGGATCAACGGGTAGACCAGGTTATGAAGAGTTCATGGAGATATATGTTGATGGGGGGGAGCAATCCGAGAAAGCGAGCCAAGGGGTATAGTGTACGATGATAGCAAAATTACGATATCTGTTTAATTCAAAGACGAGACAAGACATGATGAGTCTGTGTTCTGCTGATCAGGAGGTCTGCGGTTATATACTACCAGACGGTAATTGTGGCGGGTCTGTTCACCTGGTGACTAATATTGCTTCTGATCCTGCGAATTATTTTGAGATGGACAACTGGTCAGTCCGGCATCTCTGTATAACTATACCAGACAATGATCTAGTGTTCTGGCATTCACACCCAGTATCACGGCCAATCCCATCGAAGGAAGACATAGATTTTATCCAAAGAACTGCAAGACCTCATGTAATTATTGGTTTTCGTCCGTTTCCTATGATATGCTTGTATGGGTTTGAAGGTAAGAGGATAGTCCAGTTAGAAAAGGTGAAAGAGGAAAAATCATGTTGACTAGAAGGAATTTTATATCAAGGGGGATTATTTTCCTTGCGACTCTTGTCATTACACCACGGATCTTAAACCAGGGCAAACCAAAATTATTAGCCAAGACTATTCCCGGGACAATTAAACCAATCATGCCCTATGGAGCCGTAATTGCTTTTGAAGAAGGCATGCTGTTATCAGAATCATCGCTATCATCGCTGAATACAATGAATTTAAGGAGGCAGGCTCTAGCAACAAGTAGTTTCATGAAGAAGGAGAAGATCAAATATGAGTGACAGAATGGACAGCGAAAAACTCAAGGAAGCGTTGCTTAATTTAATTGATGACAGGATTGATGAATCCTCTCTTATTGAAGATGACGCCTCTTTTGTGGAGATGAAAAAGTATGGAAACGCTCGCAATATTATCCATTGTGCTGTAAACGGTGAGGACAGATATTTTCGGCTTGAACTTTCTGAATTAAAGGAGGAGGCAACGTAATGGATAAGATGGTAGAATTGGCAAGGAAGACTTTTGCCAAACCGTTTAAATCAAAAGGCATACAGACAAAGACAACAAAGGACTAGAGATTGACCCCACAAACCTATCCAACATATCCCCAGCCTATTCTGGAACAGGCATCCGGGCTGAGGTGGTATCTGGAACTCACCAACGCAGGCACACTCTCTGCTAAAGCTACGACGATAGACCAACCGACAAGCCAAAAGAGGCTTACCCTTGTATCAACCGACAGAACCAAGGCATACAGATTAGGGCTTAATGCCGCTAATCCTCCTACTGTTACGGCTGCAGAATGGCCTGCGTCTTTCGGAGGATATGAGGATCTATATGTCTTCTCCCCAAATGGGAGGGAATGGGCGATTCAGGTAAGTAATTCAGGGGGACTGTCAACAAAGGCGCTATCTCATGATTGGCCAAGGATGAGGACACCTATTTTGGCAAGTCCTGATAATACAAGGTGGAGGTTTGAGGTTGATGATGGAGGAGTTTATCAAGTAACAAGCGATCTAACCGAAAGCACATTACGACAGCCTTTAATCTTAAGATCTCAAGATGATACTACGGCATGGCAGATCACTATTGATAATAATGGTATATTATCGGTTAGTGATGTTGCTTTGAATTTAGGTATATATTACGATGCTGAACTGATAAGTCCCTCCTTAGAAAGATGGGCATTGCAAGTGGATCAGAATGGGATTTTATATATAGATTCAATCACAGATCTGATTAATGCCAGGGATTCTTGGCCACTTGTACTTGCCAAAAACAATAAAGAGTTGTATTGTGTCGATAGTCGTGTGAACTATAAGGGGAAGATATTCTAATGGATAGAACCCATAAGATTATAATCCTGATAATCTCTGCCATAACCTTATCTGGCATGATATGGGGATCATGGAGACATTTTGATTCTACCTATGCCAGGGCATCGGAGGTAAGACAGCTTGAGGAAAGGCTTGACTATAAAATAATCCAAGATCAGGTCAATGGTCTCCAGGACAGGATATGGAAACTTGACGATAGATTCCAAGGGAAGAAAATGCCGACTGAGATATTAGAAGAATATCGAAGATTGAAGAAGGACAAAGAATATCTTGAGAAAAAATTAGATGGTGTAAGTAAATAATGGCCAACATCCAGCGTGTCATAACAGGCAGACATATATGGAAAGAGATAACTCTCATGCGTGGATCTGTAAGGGTTCCGGGTTCTTTGATCTGCACGAACTGTCGTAAACCTTATTTTGCTGACGAAGGTGGTTCTCCCCCACTCGCAGGGTGTTCTTCTGATATTGATGTATCAAGGTTGGGGGATGAAAGATTGAGGGATTACAGGGATCAGGAAATGAAGGTAAGAGCCGATACGGATAAACAGGATATAGAATTTTTGAGGTCAAGGGGTTTGGTTGATAAAGAGGAAAAAGTATGCTAAGAGTACACCATGGCCTTTAATGTAGATCAACAGCAAATAGACCAGATGATGGCAGTTATGTCTCAGATGGCCCCGGGTGATTTAGCAGAATTATCGGAGCAGATCCAGGAAGAGACCAATGCTATCCCCGATGGTCATTATGTCGATTACGTTGATGAATGTATAAAAGAATCCTATGAAGCATCAAAGAAGAGACGAGACAAAGACAATATTCTTTGGAAGGCCCACGAGACAGAACTGGACTCAATGGCTGATAAAGAAGATTGGCAGTCGCAGATTGTTTTAAATAAGCCATTCACAACAACGATTCAGGCAAAGTCCCTGGTAAGGCGTGGTCTAATGGAAAGACCCGAATATTTCAACCTTGACCCAACTGACAAAGAAAATCCTCTTTATTTAGCCAAGACAAAGTTTTGGGAAAAGGCATTAAAGTACTGGACAGGGACAAGAGAAGCCTACGTGCCTCATGTGTTTGCCGATGCTGCGGAGATGGGCTTTGCTGTTGGTCAATCTATGTCTATTAAAATTCTCTGGAAGCCAGATCAGAATGGTGTATTCAGGTTATATCTCGTTCCCGTAGAGCCATGGAAGACATATCCCGATCCTGATAGACAGCCGCGTATGTCATGGAGCGGGTTGTATAATATTCACGAGGAATGGGTAGATTATTATCAACTGAAGGAAATGGAGCTGCTCGGTCATTACCAAAACATAGACCAGGTCAAGATGGGAAGATCATCTAAGAGCGGAGACGGATACGGATACGAAGATAAGGAAGAGGAGAGGAAGAAAAAGGGACAGGAACATGCGAGGAATAGATATAGAAAGGCTGTCCTGATTCGGGAGTTCTGGGGCACGATACTAGATGAGAATGGCGATGTACTGATGCCCAATGCCTCATATACAGTCTGCAATGGCGTCATTATACGACCGCCAAGGCCGAATCCGTTCTCAAGATTAAAATGGCCCTGGGTTGATTTTTCACCCATACCACATCTGCTGAATTTCCACGGTTACGGGATTTATGAGACTGTCCTTTCTGTCTGGCAATTCCAAAATGCACTTATGAACTTATATATCGATAATGAGAATTGGCGCATTAATAACATGTATGAGATGGCCCCTGATAAACTTGAAGATCCATCGGATGATGAGATCTACCCTGGAAAGATAATCAGGAAGAAGGCGGGAGTTGATGGTCCCGCACTTACTCCTGTCAGTAAGGCTCAATCTAATCTCCAGGATGTCCAATTCATGTGGAGTATGGCTACAAACCTATGGGAAAATGGTTCTTTCATTACGGAACTGCTTAAGGGTGAGCAAGGGGAAAGAAAAAAGATCACTGCGACTGAGATTCAGCTTAAGCTCCAACAGAGTATAGGCGTATTCGATTCGATCGGAAAAGATGTGGAACGTGGAGGCACAGAACTAATGTGGGGAATAAAGGAGGTCTTGACTACGTTCTGGGATGATCTCGACAGAGTTGGGATGAAAGATATATTTGGACAAGATCCATTTTATCAGCAGCTTATGATGTCAGGGATGCTTTCTCCACAAGCAAGGATGGAGACCATGAATTTAGACTGTGAAGTTAAGATATCAGGGGTGTCAAAACTCTTTGACAGGGCTAATATAATTGAAAAACTAAAGAGTCTGGCCATGTTTAGCGCAAGCCCGCAGTATGGCCCTTATGCCAAACACGCAAAGATTATCAGGAGGTTTGCAGAAGAACTAAACCAATCAGATCTTGTAAAGAGCGAAGAAGAGATACAGAAAGAAAATATGATGAAAAGCAGGCAGGCAGGTGTGCAAAATGCCATAGCAAAAGCAATGCAGGCCGCGGGCGGAGGGGCTCCGGTACAGGGTGCTGTTGAACAACCAATACAAGGGGGACCCAATGCAAACCAAGCCACTTAACGCAGAACATGTAGTAGAAGGCGCAAAATTGCAAATGGCCCTTAATTCTGAGACCGGAGCAATATTTGTAGATGAAATGGATAAGACTGTTATAAAGAATATTGATATTATTTTTAATCCCAATACAAGTGATGAGAAAGTTATCAATATCGTCCATGAGACCAGGGGCATTCTTGGTATGCTTTCCGGGATCGGGGATAAGATTGCATTAGCTAAAGGGATAGCGGCAAGGAGGCTTGTCAACCAAAATTTAAGATTGTCAGGAAAAGATCAAAAGGAGGTGATAGATTGAAAAGTAAGGGTAACACAGAGAAGAGGATAGAGAAAAACTGCAAGCAGTGTAAAGACAGTCATGGAGGCGCGTCTAATTCAGACCTGACTAAAGGCCATATAAGATTAAGTAAGGCCACTGTAATTGAGAGCCCGCGTATAGTTCCAGGGAAAAAGAAGATGAGCGAGGATAAGTATTAAGGCATGGAGATCCCTGACAAGGTGGTTAAAAAGATTATCGCTAAAATATCACAACAGCCGCAGATTAAAACAGGGAAGGTGCTTCTTATTACGGAATTTGATTATTTTGAAGGGGGATTGGGTACGGTGAAGATCAAGGTATCCAATGAAGAGTGTTTTAGAAGTTCTGAATTTTGTTAATTATTTGACATTTGTTAAGGAACATAGTATACAAGTCAAAAGTAAATAGTAATTAACGCAGGATCGCGGCGGTGTCCGTGGATATGGCGTTACTGGAGGATGGAGAAATCCCTTCCGGTAACGTCTTTTTTATTTTTCACAGGCATAAGCACAATTTAATAACTAACCCTGAGACCTCGTTATAGAGATTCTCTTAGGGGATTAAGAAAGGGTAAAGATGGATAAGACAGAGCAGTTAGAAAAAGACGTTGAATCTCCTGATGAAGATCAGGACCAACTGACCAGATCAGATTCCGAGGATTCCGATAAGGACATCTCCAAGGAAGATGGAAAAAAAGAGGAACCAGGAAAAAACGGGATTGACTATAAGCAAAGGTATTCTGATACCAAATCTGACAGGGATAGGCTTAAGGCTGAGGCAGATAGTTTAAGGGCGGAGAATGACAATCTTAAACTTGAAAAGGAAAAAAGAGGTGCGATAGATGACGTAGACCTTGAGAGACAGTTCTTTGATGAAATGTATGATGATGTGTCCAAAATTGATCCAAGCGATGCTGACAAGTCCAAAAAAATTTATAGTGCTATAGCCAAGGGTATGGCTAAGGCCGTTAAGGTTACCAAAGAACAAACCTTAAGAGAAATGTCGGTCAGAGCAAGGGAAAACAGTATAGTCAAGACTAAGCAGAGTAGCCAGATATCTCAGGCTGAGAACATGGCAAAGATAGCCCTCGAAGAAATAGGGTTAGATCCAGAAAAACATTATAACGAGTTCACAAAGGAAGTAGACGGCATAATGGCCAAAAAGCCCAATTGGTTCAAGGTTGTCCCTGGTGAACAGCAGTTCATGAAGATAGCTCAATTTGTTAAAGACCGGCTCGATAAGGTAAAAACAGAAAATGATGAGCATAGGAAAGAGGCGGGCGGGTTAATAGGATTAGGCAATAAAGTAACAAAGAAAAAAAGCTCTGCGGAAGAGGATGATGATAGTCCCGATACCATGACAGGCGCATTGGCGGTTTTGCATAAGCAAAGAAAGGCCGATGCTGCCAGGGCATATAAATTTGCAAGGGACTGATCGTGCAGATTCCGCATAGTCTAATTTAGGAGGATTAAGAGATGGGAAGTTTTCAATGGATTCCTGATGTACCAAGCGGGGTTATGCGGAATCACGCACTATCCAAGAAGATGAGACTCGCATCTATAGGCGAGACTAAATTTATCCAATTTGTCCAGGCCGAGCCAGGGTATGGCCGCAAGCAGGGAGATACCATAACCATTCAGAGGGCCAGGAACATAACTGAGCCTACATCGGCAGTCATCGGCAGGAGTCAGAAGATACCAATAGACTCTATGGCACTGGGTTCCACTGCAATCACAGTATCAAAGTATGGCAGGGGTGTTGAATATGACGAAGAGACAGAACTCCAAGCCAACTTTGACCCAAAGGATATTATACAGAAATCACTGATGAAACAGATGAAGCTGACCCTGGATACTGTCTGCGCTGCGGCATTTAAGGCATGTCAGATCAGGTATGCGCCTACATCGGGTACGACAGGCACATTTACCACAGATGCCGGTGCTACATCGGCTACTGCAACAGCCAATTTCAATGTCTATCACGCAAAGCAGTTGAGGGATTATCTTGCCGCTACTCTCCATACTGAACCATATGAGGGTGATGATTGGATAGCTTTAGCCTCAACCAAGGCACTGAGGGGCGTCAAGGATGATCCTGAATTTGTGGACTGGAGAAGGTATATCCAGCCTGATATGGCCTTCTACAAGGGCGAGGTCGGCACCATTGAACATCTTAGGATGATCGAAGTTACGCATACCAATGCCTTGTCCGGAACTAAGGGCACAGGTTCGGTGCTCGGTGAAGTGGTTGTCTTTGGTGATGATGCAGTTGTCATGGCAGAAGTACTTACACCGGAATTAAGGGCCGCAATACCAGGAAACTTCGGTTTGCAGAGGGCAGTAGCCTGGTATGGTATGCTTGCGTTCGGCGAAGTTTTTCCAACCGCCAATGACGGCGAGGGGCGTATTTTATATGTCACGAGCTCGTGAAAAGTGAACATGGCTAACCACTTAACCAATAGTAAGGCAGCTTAATAAGGCTGGCCTTGCTTATCAAGGGAGGCAATTTAATGAACATCTTAATACCGAAGTTTAAGCCAAATCTCAATAAGATCTGGCAGAAGGTGAGGGGGAGTGTCATTGCCCCTTATATGTGCCATGAGGCTCACGGCCCTTTGACCTTGCAGCTTCTCAGGAAATTTACACCAAATGTAGCCCTAATGATGGCCTTTGGTCTTTTTAGCAGGCCGCTCAGGGGTGCTGGTTATGGATGGGAGTCAAGGCAAGCATTAATACCTGATCCGTCAGGGACAAGTCCCGTGGTTACAACTGGTGCCAACACCCTTAATTTCCAGTGTCACGACTTTTGCTCAGTCGAAGAGATCGGGCATATCTGGCAGGTAGCGGGAACTGTAGCGGCTCTTGTCATGGATTTTGACAAGTATACCGGCCCTAATGCAACGGGCACACTTACAGATAAGCTGGACGGCACAAACGGGGTGATAACCGCTCCAACCGTAGCAGGACAGGCCATAGGAAATGTCCTGTACAAAGATCTCGGTAACACACTCGACATTGACCTGAATAAAGGCCATAGCGTCCAGGCTATTGTTACCACGACTACAACCGCAGGATCGGGTATACCCTATGTCCTTGTAGTACCAAGGGCAGAGACGAATGCGAATATAACAACGGCGATAGCAAGTTCATAAACCACTTTAATCCCTGATGCAGATGGGCCGATGTCTATCGGCCCGCATTGGGACAAAGGAGATGTAAATGAGTCTTACAGTAAGAGAAAAATATCTATGGAATAAGATGGCGGATGAGATTGGGGATTTCTGGCCAGGGAAGACATTGCACGTAGTTCCTGGTGCATCGGCAACACACTTTGCCTTTGTATCAACAAGGCACAAGAATGTCTATACCTCAGTATCAGGTGCGCTTGGTGATGCAGTAGCTTCAAGGGGGGACGTGATCTTCATTTATCCAGGTACCCATACATTTACGGCCTCACTTGCCATGTCAAAAGCCGGTGTGTCGCTTCTTAATGCGGCATGGCTATATCCAAACCTACTCGGAGAACAGGCCATTCTTGACATGACAGGCACGGCTGACGAACTTATCAATATCACGGCTGCCAACTGTAAATTCATGGGGCTGACATTTATCGGGACAACTGCCCAGAAGTGTATTGACTTTGATTCCGCATCGCACAATACCCTATTTAAGAATTGTTCCTGGGATATGTTTACCCCCACAGTATCTACTTCCACAAAAGGGCTTGTGGCATTAGGAGCAGCAAAGAATCTTGTGGTTGATGGGTGTGGAGTAGAATCAGATGGCGCCCAGGGCAATTGGATTGACGCTACCGGTACTTTGCAGGCCTTGATTGATAATTGCAAGGTCAATCACACATTAGGTACATGGGCATCAGTGATCTTAACCGGGGCGGCAACAAAGGGTCTCCTTGTTCGAGGCAGCGATTTTGATTCCTATGGGACAGCAGTGACAGTGGGAATCAATGGCACAGGTGCAAACGCAGCAAGCGGGGTTGCGGTCTCTTATTGTAATTTTGGAAATCTCTACACGGTCCCAGTCGATAACTACGATGCGGCTGAGTGTGAACTCAACGAATGCTACAAAAGAGGTGTAGGCGCAGCCGATGGCGGAGCCAAGATTACAGCAATAACTTAGTAACCACAGGCCGGGGGTCAAAGGATCTCCGGCCTAACTTATAAGGAGATTTATGCAGAGATTAAATAAAAATGACATGGTGATGATGACCTTTGTAGGGGGCGAACCTCCCTTGACCTTGCATCGCACACCATCAGGATTTCAGTTTGGCCTTGGCAGGGACGCTCAGATTATAACCAATATGGATGAGGTCAAGGACTTTCATCCATCTGTCCAGACCCAGGTGCAGGCATGGCTTAATGCAGGAGGGGTCAAACAGGCTAACCAAGCCAGGACAGAACAGGAGATATCGGATAGAGCTTCAGAGTTGCCCGGAACACTTGATGCTATGGCTGAGAAGCTTGGGCCAGGGGTAAAGGCTCAGATATATGAGATGCTTAAATCTTTTGTCCAGGGAGGCGGGATAACCAGCAGCATTCCTCCTGCCAATGAAGTCATTGAAAAGGTAGACGGAGGTTCAATTGTCTCGAGACCGGGGCAGATGAAAGAGTTTGTCGTGGATGAGACACAGATGGATGAGCCTGAACTGGAGATGGTTGGAGTGGGTACTGGGTCTGATTCCTCTATGGCAGAGGAGATTCAAGATGTGAAGAATGCGCAGAGAAGACCTGTTGGAAGGCCGAGGAAAGACTAAAGGAGGAATAAATGGATTATAGATACCAGACAATTTCTAAGGCATGGCCGGGGAAGTTCTTAACCTCTCAGGCCGATAATCTGTCATTAGCGGTGAGAGATCCGATCGGGCTTGCCACAAACTTTGTGATAGCGGAGGCATCTATCCAGAACAGATCAGGATCGACTGTTGTGGCTGGCATAGGCGGCAGGTACCCTATTGCACTCTGGAAGGCAGGACAATGGGTAAATGCGACTACCACCTATACAGATGATACGACTGATGCGCAAAGCGCGGCGGCAAACGATGTAGCATTAACTACGCTTACTGTCAACAACGGGATCATTATCCTTTGTCAGGTACCATTTAACATCGTGAGCGTAGTGGTTGGAACAGCGGCAACAGGCGATGCGGTATATGATCTTGCGTATAGTAAAGCAGGAGGCACATGGACGACATTGACCAATCCCTACGTTGCCCCATCATTTGCGGCAACAGGAGAGCAGTTAATCTGGTTTGAGGAACCTACAGATTGGGCGGTAACAGAGGCCGGACATGCGACAGGTATAACAACCGGTTATTATGGAATCAGGGTAAGGGCTACAACGGCTCCTACTGTAACGGCAGCGCTAGGGGATCTTATGACAGTGGGGAAGATGTTTTTCTCAACAGAGTCGGTAACGGACAATATCATTCTTGGTATTGATAATAATATTGGGGAGCTTTACCTCCCGCCACAGTGCGATGCTATATGTGCCGCGATATCTGCGGCAAATGTGCAAAACAGGGTAACATTGAAATACAGGATGGCAGGATGATGAAAATAATATTGAGTATCATGTTTTTCTTAATGCTCCCTATATTGAGCTTTGCACAGGAAGTTTCTCCCTTTGATCAATGTAAACACTATGTCAACCTCGTCATTAAGGAAAAGAATAGGACAATGATCGACCTTGCTACGCATATGGCAAGAGTAGAGATATTGGAAAGGGAAAAGAAGGGGCTAGAAGATAAGATTAAGGCGATGGAAGCCGGAAATTCCAAGTCTGAGGGAGGCGTAAAGCAATGATAGTCAAAAAACTTTTAAGCTATGCAACTTTCTTGTTAATGTGCCTGTCTATGTCCATCCCACATGTATATGCCCAACAGATATTTGATCCTACAGGCGGAAAGGATAATCCAGTATTCACAGGGGCATCAAGCTTCCCAAATGGAACACAGGCTGTACCTTCCGGCATATTTACTGGGATCACGGATAGGGGATTCTACAACGATACGACCAATAATCGATTCGCAATAGCCGAGGGGCTATCGCTCCCAGGCGGGCAGCTTGTCTTATCCGCTCTTGCTACCCCAAGTGCTCCAACAGCGACACCGAGAGGTATTACAGGGGCGACTACATATACCTATAAAGTGGTAGCCACAAACGGAGCAGGCACGACAGGTGCCTCCGCAGCGGGAAGCACAGTCACAGGTAATGCAACTCTAAGTGCAACCAATTATAACGAACTGGCATGGACGGCGGTAACAGGGGCCACGGGATATAAGATCTATCGTACTGTGGGAGGTGCTACACAAGGCCTAATCTCAACTATCACCCTGGGGGCCACTGTAACTGTAAATGATACCGGTCTTGCCGGTGGAGGAGAGACGGCAGAGACATCCAATAGTACGGGGAGGGCATTAATCGGAGCTGGTACAGCTACTTATCCCGGTTTAGGCTGGCAGGCCGACGACGATGGGACAGGAACAGGGTTTTATAGGGAAAATGCCAATTCGATAGAAATTACGATCAACGGCGTTCCCAAATGGGCTTTAGATAGAGATATTACTTCCGAAGTCAGTGGAGCACCAGCCCTAATGGGTTTAGCGGGATCGACTACTGTCCCCGTTGTATTACCTGACAGAAACGATACAAACACAGGTATTAGTACAAGTGCCGCAGATACTATATCTATTATCACTGGAGGTGTGGAAAGACTCAGAGTTGGAGCGGCTAGTTTTGGCTTATACTCACCATCAATAACCATACAACCGACAGCGCACATTCAATACGATCAATGTACTCTTAACGGAGGGGCCACAGCCACATGTACTCTCACAGTAGCCTTCACAACCGCGACAAGCTATATCTGTTCGTCAAGTTCCCAAACTAACACAAACGCTCACCAAGTTGCCAGGACAAATGCCACTACTGTCACTGTAACAAGCGCGGTTACCCTCGACACAGGAGTAATTAATCTAATATGCGTCGGCATATAATTGATTAACCATGACTAATTTATTAACAAAATACAGATTTACCAGTTTCGTTCTTGCATGTTTATTTATCTACTTAATGCACGATGTGATATCTGCACAAGGAATCTTTGATCCTACTTCTAACCCAATAGATCTTGGTACAGGCACTACTGGCATTCTTGCCGTATCTAAAGGCGGCACATCTCTGTCATCCATAGCGGTCAACAGTATCATTGTCGGAAATGGCACTTCAACCCCTAATCAGATTACTGGCATAGCTGACCAGGTTTTAAGGATTCCCGCCGACGGCGGTGCCACTACCTTCGGAACGGTTGACTTGAGTAAGGCTGCTGCTATAACAGGGAATCTTTCCGTTGGTAACGGAGGCACAGGGCTTGGTGGGACTCCTTCAAATGGCCAAATTCCCATAGGAAACGGAACCGGATATACTCTTACAGGTGTTACAGGTACGACAAACCAGATCACTGTAACAAATGGAGTTGGAACCATCACCCTATCTATGCCTCAAAATATACACAGTGGGGCAACCCCAACGTTTGCCGGAGAAACTCTTACCGGTTCTCAGACGGCAACTTTATATATCTCTACCAAACAGACTATAACAGTAGCCGATGATGCCATACCAGCTTCACCTGCACTTGTAACCATTACCCCTGTTTCTACCTACATTGAAGTAACCTGCAATGATGCCGATGGGTGCAATGCAACGATGGGAGAAGGTGGGATATCGGCAGGATCGTTGATTTTTATTGTTAATATCTCTGCCAATGCCCTTAATTTTGCAGATACACCAGGGATATCGGAACTTGCAGGGGCCTTCGCGGAAGGACAATATGATTCTATCTCAATGGTATATGCGACAGATAGATGGGTTGAATTAAACAGGAGCAACAATTAATTAAACAGGAGCAACAATTAAATGAAGAGATTATCTATCATTGGACTTATTATCGTCTTGTACCTAAGCAGTGTAATTGATCTATTTGCTATTTCTTCCAAGTCTGAAACATTACAAAATGCGGCCGTTGCGAACGGAAATGGGACTGCGTCCAGTATCCAAGACTACACAACAGTAGTCATCCAGGTTGCAGGGACATTTACGGCTACTGTAAATTTCGAGGTATCAACAGACGGCACAAATTACACAGCAATTCAATGTTTTTCGGTAGCTGACAAAACTTCTGTTGTAACTACGGTAACGGTGGCAGGGGCATGGAGATGCAACATCATTGGCCTTGCCAAGATGAGGGCAAGAATAAGCGGATATGGTTCAGGTGCAGTAACAGTCAGGGCAATGTATAACTCAGCGGGGGTATTCTAAATGCGGAATAAACTATGGACTAATATTATATTTATAATACTTTTTGTTTGTTCAATGAAAAGTCAATCCGTTCATGCGGTTACTCTTGAGCAGATGAATACTACATCTGTTCAGACCGCGACCAACAAGACCTTTACGTCGGTCAAATTAAATACTGATTTAACTTTAAATCAGACCACTGCCAATTATACCCTTGTCTGGAACAATCCTGCGGCAGGCCGGACATTGACAATCTCAGATCCATTAGGGGATGATACCCTGGCCTTTCTCTCCGCCACACAGACTTTCACTAACAAGACTCTAACCGCCCCTGTTTTAGGCGGCACAATAACAGGGACATATACCCTTGGCGGCACACCTACTGTTACCAATCCCACTGTCAGCACAGGAACATTTACATCCCCTACTGTTACCAATCCCACTGTCAGCACAGGAACATTTACATCCCCTACCTTTATTACCCCTAAACAGCTTCATGCAAATGTGGTAAGTCTTGATAAATACTCTACTACTGATATATGTGCCACTACCACAGGAGCCCTAGATCAAATAGGATCTGCGGTTACAACCCTTCTCATTCCTTCTGCGGCTACATGTACTACTAGCAAAACCGTACCTTCGACTCTTACATTATGGTTTCTTGGACAAGGCCAGATTACGATAAGTACAGGGGTGACATTGACAATAAGTGGTGCTATATTCGCACCCCTACAACAAATCTTTGTAGCAAGTGGTACGGCTGCTGTTAGGGGTAATACGGTTATTGATCAAGTAGAAGTGGTCTGGTTTGGTGCAATTGATGACACAGTAACTGATGGATCAGGAACCAACAATACAACGGCGATACAGAAGGCCGCGGATTGGGCTGCTAATAATGGCATTGCACTTAACTTTATTCACCATGACGGAAGAATGTATCGTATCTCAACTGCCGGAGGAGTGAATCTGACAAATATCAGGGATATCAGAATGAACGGCGCCGTTATAACGGCGGATGCAGGGATAGGCACTGCCGTAACAGTAGGGGGCAATACTTCCACAACCCTTTCCAACGCAAATATCTCCATCAGAGTAAAAAGACAGCACACTGTAGCCGGTACATGGTCCGGCGGAGATTTGAATGTTCAGATTCAGAATGTAAACAATAGCTATTTCTGGATACAATCTACGCATGGTGAAACAGGGCTTAAACTTACAGTTACGGACGCTGCGAGAACCGCTTATTATAATAAAATTTATTTACAGAATATGACAGTTAATAAGCTTGCAATTGAGGTATCTACCGCATTTACCGATACGGTTAACTCTAATAATTTTTTGGGTGGAACCCTATCAAATGCTGAGACCGGTGCCACAGGTGGGATTAAGATACAGGCGGCAAATACCACCATTTTTCATTATCCGAGTATAGAATACACAGCCGATGCAAACCATACGAATATCATCCTTGATAATGCGAAATATAATCAAGTTCTCCAGGTCCTTATCGAGGAGGGTGGTTTTAATGCAATAAATGTGTCAGCCATTAATGGTTCATATGGAAACCTTGTTATCCCCTCAAGATTTGATGGTATATGGACCGTAAACGACAATAATTCTATTGGGACAATAAACGATTTCGATAATTATGTTTACAACCAAACCGAGCTGGATAAATTCGGTTTCCAGGTACCAGTTATCATGCAGCATTTTAATGCCTATGATGACGGGGCGTTTATATACTCACCAGATTTTTTGTTCTATTCACAGGGTACGGATGCGTTCTCATATCGAGTCGCAACGGGTGGAAATTATATTATCAAACCTGTTTATGAAAACACACAACTGGACAAGGACGACAGGGGTGATAACTTTATAAACTTAAAAAGTACTACAGATGGAGTGGGTGTCATTATAACTGATCCTGGCGAACTCTATGTAGATATAGTATACGACAATGCTGCCGATACAAAACCGGAACTGTATATCATATGCTATAACGGCTCATGGACGAAACTTACCGGAATATCTCCTTATTACGTTACAGGCAGAAGCATAACATCATCGGGGAATATATACCGATCGTATTATAAGGGCATTCTCAGATTTAATTCTGGAGTGAAATATGCTTTTATTAGCGCAGTAGTTGCAACAGGGAAAACCGATGCAAATATAAGATATATGGAGATTAGATCGAACAAAGCCAGGCGTCTCATATATTCAAATACCGTTTCGAGCCTTACACGAAATACAATTGGCAGAATGTATGCGTCCCAATCACCCACTAAATCGGCATTTCCGGTAGGTACCGTTTTATGGGAAGACATACCTACGGCCGCCAATCCTGCCGGATGGATGTGCATAAGGAGAATAGATACAACACTAACCGCCAATGCCATTGCCGGAGCTACATCGTTAACAGTTGCAAGCACGACAAACATGGTGGTGAATGATGTTATTGGTATACAGATGAATGATGGTACTGGCTGGCATTGGACAACGATCGCTACAATTCCCAATGGTACATCTTTGACAATTACCGCAGGACTTGGGTTTGCCGCCAATAGCGGGAATGTCGTGGTAACTGATTTCTTTAAGGCACAGGCAAATTTGGCAGCTTTTGATTTTGATAGTTACTATTATTGGTTTTATAACAGATGGGTGGGGTAAAATGATTTTTGAGCATGCTCTAAGCTTAATTCTGGAAATGGAGGGTGGTTACTCAAATCATCCCTCCGATATAGGTAAGGCCACGAATAAGGGCATTACTCAAGGCCGATATGATGAATACAGACAGAGTAAAGGACTTCCTGTCCAGGACGTAAGAATGATCTTGGATAGTGAGGTCTCGGATATATACCGTGAGATATGGGATAAGGCAGGATGTAATAATCTACCAGATCGACTTGCCATAGTCCACTTCGATTGTGCTGTTCAGAGAGGGGAAATAAAGGCCGGTAAGATGCTGCAGGATCTAACAGGGGTAAAGCCTGTTGATGGGATAATCGGGACTAAGTCTATAGATATAATCAAACTCTGTGGTAACGAGTCCCTTATTTATAATTATTTTGATGCAAGGAAAAACAGATATATCTTACGCACAAAGGAGCTTCCGTCTCAGATAGATTTTATAAATGGGTGGAGAAATCGTCTCAATCACTTAGCAAGAGAGATTGAATCAAAATGGGAATGGAAAGATAACGACAAGGAGGAAAAGGTATGAAGAAGATTTTATCAAGCCCGCTGCTTGGAATAATCATCCTGTTGGGTCTATATAGTATATCTTATGCGGAGGAGGCCATGGGAGGTACCCCCGTTATCTCTTCTGATATGCTTGGCCTCATAACTCAAATCTACACCATAGTCGGGATGGTTAAGAGGTTCATACCTGACAATTTAAGGACGTGGGTTAATCCTATCCTTTCCATTGTCCTGGGCATAGGTCTATCCGCCTTGACAGGTGGATCGGCGGGAATATCATCGGTAATAATGAATGGGCTCATAGGGGCAGGAACGGCCATGGGAACATATTCCGTGCCCAAACGGATAGGAGAGAAATTAGGAACTCAATAATTTCAAAAGGAGAGATTATGGCAAAAAGTGAAGATACAATAGAGGTAAAGATGTCTGAACCAAAACCCCATGCAAGGATTGAGCTTGGTAAGAAGATGAAGATGCCCAAATTGAAGATGGGTGAACATGTCAAGGTCACGATTCATGGGAAGCTCAACTCTTTTACCGATGATGAATATAGTAGATGTTTTAGTATAGAGATATCCGATATTGAAACCGACAGGGGTATGGCTGGGGATATCAAGGATATTACAGAGTCACGGAAGATGAAGAAAGAGAAAGAGGAAGAGGAGGAGGAATAGTAGGCAATGAGTTTAGAAGACTTAGCCTTCGGCAAAGACCTGCTTTTCTATGTCTTGAAATTTGCAGGGCAATCCGCTTCAACTACGGACGATTATGCAGATCAGGCAAAGGCAGCAATAAGGTCTAATTACTGGGAACTCCTCTGCCTTGAGAAATGGCCCTTTGCGATGGCATCATCTCCGGGTGTTATTACCACAGTGGCGAAGAGTGCTGTTACGGTAAGCAGTATAAGCGGATCTACCATAACCCTTTCTGCTACTATTGCCGCATCTATGGCTGGGAGAAAGTTCTATGTCGACTCAAATCAGGCCGTGTATAGGATATCCGCCCATACGGCAGGGACAGGGACTTTGACTCTTGATGCTACCTATGTGGAGACAGAGACTTCCGGTGCTGGGACGATCTATCAGGATGAATATGCGCTTAATTCCAACTGTATGAAGGTCTGGTCTCCAATAAGTCTTAGAGGCCAGTTTGAGGGTGGGATAGATATAATTAGCCCAGATTTATTCAAAGCCAAATATGGCGTGGGCCAGACATCCGCAATAGGTGTAACAGATGCGGCAACAATAATCAGAAATAATAGTTCCGGTAATATGCAGATTCAAATCGCGCCCTGGTCTGAAGACAGGATCAATATTGAGTATGACTATACGGAGTTTGCTGACCTTGATTTCTCCGGAGCAGGATCGGCAGACACGCCAAAACTAAGGAAAGAAGATAGATGGGTAGTGGCTGAATTTGCTCTCTTCACTGTCTTTCGGAACAAAGATGATACCCTTGCTGATTCCGCCTACATAAGGGCGCATAGGAAACTAGAGGAGATGAAAGGGAGGCTTATTCCTTACGGAAAGCCCCAGATGTGGGCAAGATCAGGAAACTCATTAAGTATAAGATAAAGAGAGGACATATGGACGTGAGCGAGTGGGAGCGAGTGTTAGACAGCAGATTGAAGCCAGTGCATGACAGCATCAATGAGATTAAACAGAGTAACATAGAAATGGCGAAGGCTCTTACTACGTTGGCAGTGCAGGCAGAGACTTTGAGACACCACAGGGGTTTAATTGAATATAATGCCGAGATAAACTTAAAGGCACATGATGAATTCTATAGCAGGCTCAGGGTTACAGAACAAGATATAGCGAAAAATAAAGATTGTAAGTTAAGTGATAGAGTAGATGCCATTGAAAAAGAAATCCAGACCAAGACATGGGATACACTTAAAGGCATTGTCTATGCCGTTGTAGCGGCTATTTTGGGCGCTTGGTTTGGCACTTATTCTGTTAGGGGGAAATATAATGGCCCGTGATCTTCTTATCATAGACGTTCCATGTGGACAAGGCGGCATTAACAGATCCAAGAATATAGGTCTTGTATCTAGTTCTGATCTGGCCATATTAGACGGGATTACAATCGAACGTGATATGTGGGAGAAAGAGCCGGGTGCATCCAAGATCAACAGTGCTACTATGGGTGCGACATCCAAGGTTAGAGGAACATGGGAGTTTGTATCTGGGGCAAGTGTGCTTGAATTAATAGCAATGCTTGATGACGGAGCGACAGCAAAGCTGGTTACTGTTGACTCTACTGGTATAGTCAAGACGCTTAAGTCAGGGATGACATCAGGTGGCAATCCTGTCTTCGCAGAGGGGTGGGACGGGACACAAAAGGCACTCTATTATGTAGACGGCAAGAATACAATGCAGGTGTATACAGGAGGGGCAACAACTTCTGATGTTCCAAGCCCTCCTGCAGATTGGTCAGGAGCAAATCAGCCGACTGTTGTATGTGCCCATAATGAGAGGATGTGTGCGGCAGGCAATGCCAATTTTCCTCATACTATATATCTATCTGAACCTGGCACACATGGAGTTTTTACAGGCGGTGAAAGTGGTCTTAATATTATCTACCCGGGTGAGGGAGAAAAGACTGTTGGCCTTATATCAAAACTTGATTATCTATATATTTTAAAATATCCAAGAGGCATTTATATCCTTGATACAGCAGATCCTAATCAGGCCAATTGGCAGGTTCAGAAGATCTCCGGCGCAATAGGGACGGCAAGCGCAGGGGGGGCCTTGCCCATTGACGATGATATTATTATTTACGCAGCAGATGGGCTGTTCTACACCATGTCTCAACTTTCCGATTATGGCGAAGTAACTATCCCTCCGCTCCTGCCCTTTGAGACATCACAGTTTTTAAAGGAGGAGATTACATCTACCCAATTAGCCAGGCTTCAATCAGTATGGTACGGATATAAGCGGAAGGCTATTTTTGTAGTACCGGCGACAGGGGCTACGGAAAATAATAGGAGGATCGAAATAGACATGCATATATCGGCCATACCCAAGATGTTGTATTCAAAGAGGGACAATAATATCTCGATCGGCATGAGACGGGCAACTGCATCTGATGTACCAAAGCCTATTTTTGGTGATGATGGTGGTTTTGTCTGGCAGATGGAGAGTGCAAACCGGAATAAAGACAGTTCTGGCTATAATGCTCAATATGAGACACCTCCTATCCCTCTTATATCAGGAGGTCAGAGGAGGGCAAACTTGAGGGAACTTGAACTGCTTTTCCACCCACAGGGTAATTGGGACCTGACTATGGAGGTACACAGGGATGGTGTATTGAGCCAGACCTTAACTTTTTCCATGCAGAGCCCTGGTGCGGCAGCGGGGTCTATTTCACTCGATGCTGATGTTCTGGCAGGCAATACAGTAGCTAACACAAAAAGGCGGCTGGAGGGAGACGCCAGATATCTCAAACTGATAGGTAGGAACAATACGGTAAATCAGAACTTTGCAGTTATTAACCATATGATTAAATTCAAGGCAGGTAATAATCGACCATGATACTAACCAATCTTGATCCAAACACAGGTCTTCCCAATATCAAAGAGACAAGGACAAATAAGCCATGGCGGGCTCTTCCCCGCGATATCAGCAAGAAGGCCGAAGAACTGGATGCCCAGGAAGAAGGCACATTATGGTACCCCTGTCATCATGAATATATGGATGGTATTTTACAAAGGGTGCGCTGTTGGAAGTGCGGAACCGATCTTAAGGCATGGCGGATGGCATTAGATGGAACTGGGAATCCGATAGAGATAGATGGAAGACCGGCAGTAGCTTTTCTGCCATTACCTAATCTGATGCAAACACCTATCTCCGTCTATTTACCAAAGCTGGACAAGAAGATTTTCTTTTCTGTCCAGCATTGCGGGGATTGCCTGATTACGAATCAACATCTCTTTGAATCTATGACTTGTCTTTTAGCAGCAATGGATAAAAATCTGGCCAGTGCGTGGGCGATGGGGTCTGTATCCCTTATCAGGCCCGATACATGGGCAACATATTTATACAGATGGTCTGGGGCGGAGCCTGTATCCGTTGCCAAAATGGAGGATATTAAGATGAATGAAAGAGTACCAGCTCCGGGAGAATTATTAACGGCGGCTCAATATGCGATAGACATGGATCTTGCAAGGAGGAATGCTGTTCCATGTGGAACAATTGTAGAGTACAATGGGAGTAAGCTACCTCTTGGGTGGAAAGAGATACAGGGAAGAAAAAGGTTCATAGAAAAATTATAAGAAGCTTTTATGGAAGAATTAGTAGTGCTTGATCAGAAACAAACCATATTGATTCGTAAGATGGAGTTGAAAGAGGCAATAAATGTCGCTCCGATAGTTATTGATGGATATGAAAAAGAATATAAGATGAGGTTCGATGTTGCCAAAACTCTTAATACATGGGGGAAATGGTTATGTAACTCGAATTATATAGCCCTCGGTGCATTTCTTGAGTCAAAATGGATAGGATCAATTGTCGGATGCCTTTATGTCAATCCCTATAATGCAGACATTGAAGCACGGGAAGTATTGTGGTATGTATTGCCTGAATTCAGATCTACCAAAGCAGGAAGTAACCTACTTGGCTACTTTGAAAACTGGGCTAAAATATCAGGAGCAAAACGGATATACATGTTTTACTTTTCTGGTATTGATCCAGATTGTCGGATGGAAAAAATGTACAAAAGAAAAGGTTTTGTGCCTTTTCAAACAGAGGTAGTAAAGGAGGTCTAGATGGGATGTTTTACTGATGAAACTGAAGATCAAGCGGCGGAAGCGGGTGATAGAGCTGAGGAGTTACAAGATATACAACTGGAGCTTATAGAAGAAGAAAGGGACGCTTGGGTAGCGATGGAACCCTATTATCTCGAGCAATATGGACTTACAAAAGAGATTGATCCTGAGACAGGAGAGTACACATATGTTAAAACGGAGGCACAGACTGCCTTAGATGCAACCAACGCTGAGATCGAGTCTGTCTCGGCGGAGAGAGAGCTTGCGGCCTTATCAGGAGAGCTTGAGGTAGATCCGGCAGTAGAAGAGGATATAGAACAAGGTTTGAGCCAGTTAAAATCAACCCTAACGGCCAAGTTAGGGACGGGGGCAGAGGGATCTGAGGCGTGGAATAGAGCCATTACCGCATATGAATCCGAGGCCAATGCATTGAGGTATTCAGTAAGAACCGGTGAAATCTCGAACTACGAGGCAATAAACACAATAGCTACCAATAATGAGGCTAGTACATCGAGTGCTCTTTTAAGTATTGTGAACCCCTATGCATCAACGGAATCTGCCACTGCCTCCGCCGCCGATACAGCGACCGACCAGGCTACCAGCTTAAATGCCACTGCATCCGCCGAAGATTCAGCGGCGGTTCAGGGGGGAGCTGCCGCCATAGGTACTGTCATAGCTGCGCTCGTTTGAGGCAATATGTATAATAAGATAAAAAATGCCATTGATTTGATATCATCACAGATTTTAACAGCAAAAAAACCTGTTCTTTTCTGTTCGTTCGGGAAAGATTCGTCGGTTCTGCTCCATCTCTGTCTCCAGATAAGAACGATTCCTGTTGTCTTCATCAGGCATCATAAATTCCAAAGACAGTATGAGCATGCGTATAAGGTTGCGAGGGATTATGATCTTGAAGTCTATGACCTGATGCCGTCTTTGATCTTTGATTATCAGCAGGATGAATATTTTGATGTCCTTGAATTGTATCAGTGCGGGCCGAAAGAATATCTAATAATGGTGGATGGGGTTATTAAGTACGATGAAGATAAACATGGTAGTTTTTTCTGTGCAGTTTCGGATCTCCTCCTAAGACCGACAGCCAGGGATATATATTATCCGTGGGATGTAACTTTAATTGGACATAAGCAGGATGATCCTCTTCATATTGCAGATAAGGTATCTGATATGCGGCCAGTAATGCAGGGCAAGGGGACAAGGACGGTTTATCCTATTTTGGATTGGACAGATGATGAGGTATGGAAGTATATTAAACTTAATAACGTGCCTTACGATAAAAGGAGATATGATGATAAAGATGATACTGTCAATCCAGATAAGATGCCGACCTGCTATAACTGTTTAGATAGTAATATGCGGGGTCAGATGGTCCATTGTCCGAAAGTAAATAAAGAGATCAAGAATAACGGCAGATCCAAAGATGACCATAAAAAAAGAAAAGAAGCGATTTTAAAAACAATCTCATACTGTCAGCCTGTTGGTGCGGGTATGACAGAGGCGAAAGAATAGGGGGGGTAAAGATGAAGGGTCTAAATAAGGCGTTATTGGCTCTAGGGAGTGCGGCGACAACTGGTTATGATGTCTACAATAAAGGAAGGTACTATGACCTTGAAAAGAGAAAACAAGACTTTGCTGAGGGTTACGCAGATCCCAGAGATTCAAGCAAAGAAAACATGCCTGTTGGTGGAACTGTACCTAACTATGAAACGAACGTAAATGAACCTGTGATGAATCCTGCACTTCTTGCAACAAACAATGCTTCTCAGGCTTCCACGGCCCAAATGCCTGCGAACTTTACACCGAATCCCAAAAAGGCAGAGTATACCCCTTCTTATGAAGCCGGGAACAGAAAAAGAATGTTAGAAGAACAAACAAAATCTTCATTTGCGGGACTATCAAGACAGATAGATACATATTCGGGATATCAAGATAAGCTTGGATTACTCAATAAAAAACACACAGAGGTTGTAAACCAATTAGAAACTATGCAGAAAAGCGGGACACCACGAGACGACCAAGCGGTTGTGGATGCGCTTGCTGACCAAGAAGAGATCTTAAATGAAGCAAATTATGTCCAGGATGAAATGGTGAAGACAAAAGCCGCTATGATGAAGATAGCAGAACAATACCCGGGAAATGTTGACGATGTAAAAGAATATTTGAATGTCATTACTCGACCTGAGATGACACCTGGTGAGCGTGCTATAGCCACGTTGAATATAGGCACGCGCCGCATACCTAAAACACAGGGTAAGACACAGTCTAAAAGCACTCAAATTCCATCGCCTAGACAATATATGATGAATAAGTCATTGCAGAATCAGGATACATCTAAACAGCAGGGAGCTAGTGCAGATTATCTTTCTAAGCGATATAACCTCGGACAATAAGATATATGGGCTTATATTCATCATGGGCGACAGATGAGATCAATGAATCCAGACGGGATTACATTGATCCTTATACAAGAAAGGATCGTCTCAAAAATCTCCGATTAGGAGAAATCCCTGGGGATTCTAAGGAAAAGATTGAGCGCTATCATGGTATAAAAAGTAAGAAAGAGTTGGATGATGTTGTCCAAAGACGCCAATCCTTTCTCGAAAAAGTCGATAAAGAACAACTCCCAACAGAATCTTACAAACCTTCAATTTTTGATAGGATTGTCCAGGGCGCAGGTGATCTGGTAATAGGGGCACAGAAAGCAATTCCGGGAAGCTCTGCGCCTGCGCCAACCTATGCACCCTTACCGGAAGTTACCGTCCCATCCAAGTCATTACCTGTGGCATCTACGGCCCAGGCAAAGGGCATACCACTACCAGATGAACTTGAAGGTGGAACCCAATATCATCCAAAAGGTGCATTGAAGTCTACCGTTTATGATGCCCTGGCAGGTATGGGAACTGCCGTTGAGAAGGTTCCTGAATATATCGAGGATATGAGAAAGCGGTCGGATAAATTTTATGATAATATGCCTCCTGATCTACGACCGTATAAGGCGCCAGAAGGGGAACATACAATACCAGAGAAGATTTTAGGTGGCATCAAGGAGGCTGGCAAAACCGCAAAAGAATATTATCGTGAGAAGAAAAAACTATCTCCGGCCGTTCAGGAATATGAGGAAGCAGTAAAAAGTGGGAAAGAGTCAATTTTAACCGAGGCGCTTGGCTCAGTTGGGCCTACCGCTGTTGCTGCTGGAATGTCCTTACTTCCAGGTGGTGCTCCTCTATCCTTTACCTATTTCCTGGGTCTAAATACAGAAGAAGCAGAGAAGGCTGCATTAGACAAAGGCGCAGAACCTAATCGCGCAAAGGAGATCGCAAAGGTAACTGGAACCATTAATTCTCTTCTCGATCAAACTGGCATTTCTTCCATTACGAGAAAACTGCCTATTGCGAAACAATTCACAAAGAGATTGGTTGATATTCTTGAATCATCCTTTGTTGAAGGTGGGACAGAGGTTACACAGGACATCGTGGCCAAAGTAGGAGCTGAATGGACCGTCAAACCAGAGAAAGAGACATCGGCTGAATTTGCGGAGAGGATGTACAAAAATCTCCCTGAACTTGCAAAGGATTCATGGAAGACCTTTAAAGTGGCCGCTTTAGTAGGTGGTGGGATGAGGACAGTTGGCCATGGCTATGATACATTAACGAAAGCAAAAAAGGGAGAGGAACAGGCTAGGATCGTTCCTCCAGAACCAACAGAACTACCATCAACCTCTTTTGTCCAAACCACACCAGAGGAAACAACCAATATTAAAACAAGGGAAGCCCCTCTCCCTACTGATATAGATAAGGTTCCGCCTCCACGCTTAGGCGCTAAGGCTAAGGCCGAGGCTATGCAGGCTTCAAGCCTTGTACCTTCTGAGCTTGAGATATCACCTGCAAAGCAATTTTTAATTAAAAAAGAGCAGGGGGTTACACCAGAAGAATTAAAGACAGAGAGCCAACCGAAGGTAGAACTGTCCTCTCCTATTCCTACGGAAGTATTCCCTACTACCGAATCACTACCAGCATCAAGGACACTCCCTTCCCCATACAAAAATCCCAAGAATGCCTCTATCCTGGCGTTTATTGAAGATGACATCAGATCAGGAGAACCTGGTAGACAAACAAAGGAAGGAAGCTATAAATCCAGTTATCCTGCGTATTGGAAGGGCAAAGGCAATACCAAAACACAAACATTGAGTATCATAAACAAAATTAATGAAGGCGAAACCCTTAGCCCCGGAGAAGAAGCTGTAATTAACGATTTAATCGAAGGTAAGCGGTCTGAAATGGTAGACCCTGCTATCTCTGATAAAAATGTCGCAAGACTGCAACAACCCATAGTAGCGGCTGAATTAAATGAAGGTGATCAGTTTAGAATAGAGGGAGAAAAATTTGAGGTAAAAAAGAAATATGATGACGGCACTGTAAAGATTGAGGATGGTAAAACCTATAATCTTGATTATTTTGACCAGATATCCGTAGACAGAGGGACAAGTGGAATCATTAAGGCAGGGGAACAGAAGCCGTTATCTGAGAAGAAGACGCCAAGCACAACACAGGAGCCATTTGCCCTTACACCTGATGAAGTGGTATCTACGCCACAATCCAAAGCCCCTGAACCTCAAGCTGAAATGTTCAAAGGGTCTGAAACTATGCAGACGGGGGCCAAACCACTAATAGGAGAAGAACCGGCGGAGTTTTTTAAGAAACCGGAAGAGGGGACACAGGCCACTATTGGTGAAAGCAAACCTGAATATGATGATATAAAGGTTATCAAAAAGAAACTTCCAGAAAATATAGAAGGGTATTTTGATGACAAGCTAAATACGATCTACATTTCCAGTGATCTGTCGCCTGCACGGGCAGAAGAAGTTTTGCGGCATGAAAGAACGCACGTAAAACAGCTACACGAAGGAACTCTGCCAACAAACCGATATGTACCATTCACTAAATCAGTTAAATTGTTCATGGATTATTTTACTGATCCTGAAGAAGTATTAGCAAGATCAACAGAAAAGGGAGAACAGATCGGTAAAATATGGGATGAAGTTTTTAAATTAAGAAAAGGTAATGAAGAAAAATCATTAATAGTGGACAAAATAAAACCGATTTACGTAGAACGAATAGCTCCAGATGGTAATATTGATTATTTTGGTGAAGATACCAGTGCTAAGCTCCGGTGGAATGAAAGGCGGTTATTTGGAAAACTAAAAACAACTGATCCAAAGCCGATTAATATAGAAGAAAAAGTAATCAGGATAGCATTTAAAAACAATGGCAACGGCATTACTGCGGAGGGACAATTGAAGGAGCAAGGCATTGATGCTTTTTCTAATGCACCTTTTACTGTTGATATTCCTATAACTAATAAAAATATCAATCGGCTCAGGGAAATAAATTTTAGAATAGAGCAAAATTTGCCATTAATGCTTGGCGAACCTAAACCTGAACATGATACAATTAATCTTAATGAAGACACAAAACAAGAAATCGAAAAAATCGGCACAGAACCCACAGATAACATATCCTCTGCCACAGGATCACTTGTGGTATCCGAGAGTGGGGTCAGAACCCTTGCCGATGCCCTCAAAAGAGACTTTAAAGAAAATGGACGAGTGGATCTCAGGGGACAGAAGATATCCTCAGTAGAAGACCTCGTAGACCTATCCCAAGTCTTTCGTAATCCTAAATTTGAAACGTTCAGGCTGATCTATGTAGACAGCGCAACTGGCCGTATACTTGCCCATGAGGGAGTAACGTCAAGATTATCTGGGATGACATCGTCCATCATCGGCCCACGTAAAAAGATGGCATCTATATCAAGGTCATATCAAGAAGGTAAAATCTCTGATGCTGAAATAACAAACCAATACGCTGGGGCTATAGCCGAAAATATCTATGATATCAAAGATAGAATTGTAAGAATAAAGAAAAGCAACAATATAGATGATGTAAAGGTATATCTCCTGCATAATCACCCAAGCGGAGATCCTAAACCATCTATAGAAGATCAAAAGGTAACAAGGTCATTAAGTGATGCTATACCAGAGGTCGAAGGCCATATTGTTATAGATCATAAAAAATATGCGTTTATCAAGCCTAGTGGGGTTAGTGATATCCGTAGGATGGAAGGTAGCTATACACCTGATCCGCTTGCTTCCCCATCCATACCTCATGACCTGCTTGGTAGGAAGATCACATCGGGTACGGACATTGCGGTGTTAGGCCGGGAGATCATGGGGGCAGATACAAACGATGTAGTTATTTTATTGTATCGAAATACCAAAGGCTTGGTAAGGGGTATACAGGAAATACCATTTTCTATGTTTAAGAATGCCAAGGCAATGACTGAGTGGGTTAAAGGTCAAAGCAGGTCCTTTGGTGCATATGATGTTTTTGCTTATTATCAAGGTCATAAGACATTACCTAAGCCAGTAGACTCTTATATCAAAGATGGTTTATTCACAGATATTGTCCACACATCTGAGAGCTTACGGTCGAGAATATTAATAAAAGAAAACATACCGTCCTACCGTGATACAGTTAAAACCCATGCAACCGTTGGCCATAGGGTGTTTGAGGAAGAGCCTGAGTACAATAAAAGTATGTCCCCCCATGAGCTTGACTTTATGGCAAAACATATAGGCAGAATGGGTGAAGAAGGCAAGAGGAGGATCTTAACCCCTGATGATTTGACTCCGAAACAGCCTGAAGCAAAAGATCGGAAGTTCGTACAAACTGTCCTTAAGTCTGAAAAAGTAGAGGAACCAGTCAAGGAAGGGGTGAAGACCTTAGATCAAAAATATCTCACTCAGCCTAATCCTGAGAATCTTAAGAAAGCACAAGACAGGATCGACCAGGACGGTGTTGATGAAGCGGTCAATTACGTGATGAGTGATACGGCTGTTTCAGGTGAAAAGGCGGCAACATTTATTACTTTAATGGACAGGTTCCAGAATGAAGGACAATATGATAAAACAGTAGAAATAGTAGACGAATACGCAAGGCAATTACTGGAATCAGGAAGATTTGTCCAGATGGCAAGCAAACTAACCTCAGCCCATGCGTCTGCTTCTGTATTAACGGGTTTAAAAGGCCCTGTATTCCTGCATTGGATACAAAAACAGATCGACAAAGCGAATGAAAAATATGGAAAAGTCGATGCCATCTTTGGCCGGAAACCATTAATACTTACAAAGGAAGAAAAGGCCGGGATATTAAAAGAGAAGGCAGAGATAGACAAGATGCCAGAGATAGCTGACCAAACTCAGGCCACATTGGAACTGATTGATTCTATAGCTAAAAAAGTCCCACCTTCCGTCTCCGAGATCATAGATGCCTACAGATACCAGAATATGCTGTCTGGTTGGCAGACTCAAGAAAGGAATATCGGGGGAAACATAGTAAGTACCTTCGTTGCCAGACCATATGATATCACCACCAAAGGGATGATAGACTTTGTATCATCCACTCTTACAGGGAAGGAAAGGCAGGCATATATTGGGGACGTGGCAATCTATTACAAGACTACACTAAATGCAGTTCCGAATGCGTTGAATGCCTTTCTTTCTACGTGGAGAGGTAGATCCGCCTTTGAAAAACCTGATATCGGCGTTGAGAGTAAGAATGCCTTTGAATCGGCAAGGATAAGACAAATACCCAAGCCATTAACAGTGGTCTCACGATTTATGGAGGGGACAGATAGATTCTTTTCCGCATTAATGGCAGCAGACCAATATGCTGTGTCGATTAAAGATGGGGTGTCTGAGGAGGAGGCATATAAGAGCGCAAAGGATCTGGCGGACATATATCTATACCGCAATAAATTAGACCCAAAAGATCCAAATCTTTCTCTACCGTCAAAAGGTTTGGCATCCATAGGACAAATGATTTTGGAGGCTAGACATCAACCAGGGATAGGCAGACCCATGTCTTGGTATGTTCCTTTTATCAGGACGCCTATCAATGTTGGTATCCAAATGATTGAAAGATCTCCGGTTGGGGCGATAAGAACAAGCATAGATGAGGAATCAGCGGCCAAACTTGTAGGGGGAGCATTAATTGTCGCAATAGGGGCCTTGTTTGCTTATACAGGCAGGACAACATGGAGCCCACCTCCGGATAAGAAAGAAAAGGAGATGTTTTATGCCACAGGTCGCAAACCTTTTTCTCTCCGGATTGGAGATACATGGGTTCCTATGTGGTATCTAGGGCCATTTGCCTTGGCTTTTGCCATACCTGCTGCGGCAAAACATTATACGGAGGATGAAAAGACCGCTGTTACAAAAGGCGGGTTTGAAAAGTTACTTGGTGTTGCTGAAGGACTTGCCAGATTTGTCGGTAGCCAGACATCGACTCAATCAATCGGCAATTTCTTTGAGATCATCGCAGGGGATATGGATGTTAAGGACTGGTCAAAGCAGTTAGGTTATACAGTAAAACAGCTTGTACCTCTCGCGGGGTTACTATCCAACGTGAATAAGGCATTAGACCCTGTATATCGCAAGACTACAGGTTTTGCAGGTGGTTTATATGGAACACTACCTGGCGTCAGCAAGCAATTTCCGGCATATACTGATCCATCAGGTAAGGAATCGAAACGGCAAGAGTCAAACATCGTCCTTCCATATGACCTAAGTCCTGTCAATCCCGAATATGAATCAGAATATCCATCTTTCCAAGCTAAAAGGAGGGGAAATTATATTGAGAATAAAATCAAAGGGATACAGGGGAAGATAGATCGCAACGAGATACCTTCTTCTGAAGGAAGTACCGAGATAGAGAAACTCAAGGAAGATAGCGGCTACCTTCCTTATACCGCATTGCCTAAACGAAGGTCATCAAGGCGGAAGCCACTGCGTTCGGTGGCTCCTTATCCAGGAGGGGAATAACATTATAAATACCTACAAATAAAAAGGAGGAATAATGAAAATAATTTTACTGACAGTATTTATGTTTATGATCACCAGTGCTTATGCTCAGGAACAAGCACCGGTTAACGGTTTTAATCCTGTCAAGGAATGGCGGACGGAGGCAGCCGCAGGCATTTTCAGGTCGTTTAAAGACTCCACGCCATTGGTTGGCGCAGGGGCTTGTTATGGCCCCATGTTTGAGTACAGGCAATGGAATAGGTGGTTAGGAGATTTTATTTCTTTTTGTGGGTATGGCATAGGCGACATTAGAAGCGATGAAGATAAAGACGAGGCCAGCTCTATCGCTACTGCCGGGGTGCAGTTATTTAATGCCGTTGGCGTTCGGGGATCTGTTAGTTATGACCCATTCGGGAATAATCTATTTTGGTCTATCATGATCTCGCCTATGGGGACAATAGATCAGTTTATGAAAAAATAAAAGGAGGATTAAAATGGCAGACGAAACAAGTAATCAGGAATCGCACTTAAAAGGCTGGAAGACCTGGACAGGCGGGGCATTGATGTTGTTTGCAACGGGCATTACATATGGTTTCCCTCAGTACGCGGCTCTCGGAGAGGTCATACTGAAACTCGGAGAGGTATTGGGCTTAGTCGGGATCGCGCATAAGATACAAAAGGCCGGGAGGGCATAGGGAGTAAGGAGGATATTTAGATGAAACTATTAATTTACACTTTGGTCTTACTCATGCTTACTTCCCCGTTGTGGGCGGTAGGGGTAGAGGTAGGCAGTAACTGTGAGATATTTTGGACGGCTCCGACGAAAAACACAGACGGGACGGCCATCACAAATCTAGCAGGTTACAATCTTTTTGCGGGGACAGCTCCTGGGGCCTACGGGCCTGCGCTTTTTATTGCAGCACCCACGACAACTATCACCTGCAAAGCAGCAGGGATCGTAACCACAGGGCAGAAGTACATTACAATTACAGCATTAAACACTGTGAAGAATGAGTCTGCCAAGCATACAGAAGTTCCTTTTTTTTTAAGCGCCTCAACACCGGAGGGGGCTGCCGGACTTTCCGTTAAATAAACAAGGAGAATAATATGCCATTAATACATTTGATTCTGGTATTGGTAGTAGTGGGAGTTATCCTGTGGGCTGTAAATAGCTACATCCCGATGGAGGCATCCATAAAAAAAATCTTAAACATCGTCGTAGTCATCGTAGTGGTACTCTGGCTGCTGTCCGTGTTTGGCGTTATCGGGCATATGTCTGAGATCAGGGTAGGACACCCTTGACCTGGACGCTGGTTATCTATGCTGTTGCTCGTGGGGGCTTGGGGAAAGGCGTGTCAATTACCGCTATTCCAGGGTTCTCTTCGCTGGATACCTGTAATGAGGCTGGAGTGAAAGCAACCAGCCTCAAGCAGAGCAGGATCGCTCAAGAGATGTATATGGAGTATAACTGCATTGAGGTGAACTGAGGATGAGATGGTCGATCAAATGCCCTTACTGCAACCAATATTTGACAAAAAAGAGCCTCGATGAAAATGAAATCTGGCAATGTTGGCGATGTGGCCAACCAACGTCAGTTACAAACAATGCGGCTGAGGCAGAGGATGAATGAAAGAACAACGGATACAAATAAAAACTGCTAGTAATGGCTATGTTGTTGATACTGATACATGGAATCAGGAAAATCAGAGATGGGACAATGTTACTGCGTCCTGGGTCTGCCAAGATCTTGAACGGCTTATTGAGCGATTACGAGAAATACTTGTACCCGAACTATCAAATAATCCTTGACAGTTGAATGAGAAAAAGATTGACAAAGGATAAAGAATAGTTTAAGGTAAAAACATGTTGAGGTTGGTCAACAAAATACAGTATAATCAATTGTCGGGAGCCAACCCTCCCGATAAACAGAGAGCCTGGTATTGGGAAACCTGAAAGGGGAATATCTATCAGGCTCTTTTTGCGTTTAAAGATATGAGTAAAACATCAGAGAATAAACAAGCACGCCGATTAGTCCAACTGCAAGCCCAGGCAATAAATAAATCTTTAGGGTTATCTAGTAGCTTAGTAAAAGTTAATGTGGCTAGACAAATCGTAGCTGATTGGATTAAAACTGGTAAAGAAATACCACGATTACAGCGTTTTTTAAAACAGTCAAAGCAATTTGAACCAAAATCTAACATCAATAAAACATACAAGCAAGAATTGAGGATCGCAAGACCGGATCCTATATCTTTTTATTATTCAGACGCATGGCGTGCATTGCGTTATGATGCCCTCAAGAAGTACGGCAGGGCATGTGCTGTTTGTGGGGCAATCCCTGGTAATGGGATAATTCTTCATGTAGATCATATTAAACCCCGGTCTTTATACCCACGACTGGAACTCGATATAAATAACCTGCAAATACTTTGTGAAAATTGCAACCTCGGTAAAAGCAACAGGGATTCCATTGACTGGAGAAGTGATAAACCCGCAGATATCAAACCGATGAATATCCAAACTAAACCAAAGACACTGTTATTCAAGCCCCAAAATAAAACCAAGTTTAGAGAGTATAGATACAGGAACCCATGGAATATGGATAAGATTGTAAAAACCGAACTTCCTGAATTCAAACCTTTAACTAAGAGATAGTAGTTGCTCTTAGCCGAAGTGGCAAGACAAGATCTGGAGTTGGGTCAGAGTTACGTCTTATATTTTTATAAAATAATTTATTATTTACTTGACAAGCCTGATATCTGTGGTATACTAGATATCAGAAAGGAGGGATATGAAACAACTAAGCCTACGTCTATCAGATAAACTATTTAAGAAAGTCAAGGATACAGCATACATAAAACGGGTTACAAGGACAGATTTTATCAGGATTGCGATTATGAGAGAACTAAGAGAGGGGGATTGTAAATGCCAAGAAAAAAAGAATTAATCGTCCATGTTGCGGGGGAAGTCCTGAGATTAACTGAAGGAGAAAGCCGCACGGTATTGCTGCCCATGACGCTGAGGCTATTTGGGGGGATATTATATTTTACACCGCCGGATGTACTTAGAAGTGACGACAAGTGGGTGACACCTGCGAAATCTGTGATGGATTATTATGAGGAAACAATTGTAGATCCAGCACAACGGGTTAGAACGATAGAAGAAGAAGCAAGAGGGGTAAGCAAATGTCAATGATGATGGTGATAGAGGAGAGGCAGCCTGATAAATGTACTTGGGTTGAGGACGAGGACAGCCATTGGGATACCTCATGTGGCAATAGAGCGATACTAAATATGTTCTCACCATCTGATAACAAGATGATCTATTGTTGGTACTGCGGGTTAGTGCTCGTGGAAAAACCTTACTGTGAACCAGAGGCTGATCCGGCATGAGACATGATCTTGTATTGTCAAACACTTTCGACGATAGGTGCTGTTTCCTGGTATGCACAAGTTGCGGCAGAATGTTCTTCAGGTTACCGGATTATGCAGACCCGACCATGAACGACTGTCTCGAAGAAGTTAACCCGGACGGTGCGGAGCCAGAGGGTAATCAGTCGGTAGAGAGTATGAAAAAAATGAAAGGGGGGGGGAATGTTAAATGCTGATGGGGTAGAATACACATCTTTGTGGGCAGTACGTTGCACCAGGGATGGGTTAGTGAGCCTTACAGGGGCGCAATTTCAAAACCAGTTAGAACACCCAGACGATTTGTGGTTTTGTCCTATATGTGGGCAACGGGCACGATGGGATGATGACTGCCCGCTGTCAAATCCCCCGGAAGTCAACCCGGACGGTGCGGATCCCGAGGGTAATCAGTCGGGCAGGGAGTACGAGGAGGATCACAATTAAAAAAAAGGGGGGGGGTAATGTCAGACATAAATCAGGTGATCATGATTGGCAGATTAACCAGAGATCCGGAATTAAAATACACATCATCCGGCGCAGCAGTTGCAAATATAACCATTGCCGTCGGTAGGAAATATAAAAAAGCAGAGGAAATGGTTGATGAAGTTTGTTTTATCGACATTGTTATGTGGAATAAGCTTGCTGAGGCTATATCAAACAACCTGTCAAAGGGGTCAAGGGTTGGCGTTACTGGCAGACTCATGCAGCGTACATGGCAGACAAAAGAAGGGGAGAAAAAAAGTAAGCATGAGATTTTAGCGGAGTCGATACAGTTTTTATCAGAGAAGAAAACAGGGGAGAGTAAACCTGCCGCAAAAGATGGAGTAGGAGATACATCATTTGATACAACAGCGTTTGAATAAAAAAAGAAAGAGTTTAAATGGATATCACACAACGTGAATTTATAAAAAATCAAATATGCCTATGCGAAGATCAACATGTTCCATTGTTTATGCCACTGTCCGGGATCTGTTATAGATGCCATCGCAATATAACAGAGATATTAATTCGTCGTGGCGAAACCGGCATGAAAATAATTACCGGTTGCCCGCTATGTTTTATAAGTTATTGTGAATAACAAAAAAAGACAACCATAGCGCTTGAATAGAAGGGGGGTAGTATGGCTACAGAATCAAAAGAGTTAACAAAATTAGGGATATTAAAAGGACTGCTTGAAAAAGCAAGGCCGTCGATATCCGCGCTATTACCGAAGCATTTAAGCCCTGAACGGCTAACCAGGCTTGCGATAATAGCGGCGCAGAGACAGCCAGAATTGATGGAGTGCACATCAACATCGATTCTAAATTGCGTTGTTAAAGCGTCCGAGTTAGGAATCGAGACTATTGGCCCTGGGGGAATGTGGTTGGTGCCGTTTAAAAATAAACTCACGGGGCATAAGGAGGCCACGCCTATCATAGATTATCGGGCGTTAATGGCATTAGCCAGGAGATCAAAAGAAGTTTGGAACATTGATGTAGGGGCAGTCTATGAAAAAGATCAGTTTGACTATCAACAGGGTACAAATACCAGTATTCTACATAAACGCCATTTTGGCAAAGATAGAGGGGAGATCCTCTGTTTTTATGCCTACGCAAAATTGGCAAATGGCGAGGTTAAAGCCGAGATTATGGGTAAGGATGAAGTTGATGTCATACGCAATAGGTCAAAAGCATCTGCCGTCGGCCCATGGGTTACGGATTACACACAGATGGGGAAAAAAACTGTGATTAAACGCCTGTGTAATTACCTGCCTCTGAATGAATATGTGATCCAGGCCATAGAATTAGATCAACGATTGGAGGAGGAGATTGGAATTGATGATCTAATCGGTGAGGCAGTAGAAGTTAAGGCAATAAAAGAACCGCAGAAAAAAATAGCGACCCCGGCTGATGACACCTCCGATGTTCCGCCGATGCGCCAACCCGGAGATGAAACCTGATGTTAACCTTGGATGAAGAAAATCATAAATATTCCTGGAACGGTCGCCATATACCAGGCGTGAATGAGATCCTCACGGAATTAAATATGCAGGAAAACTGGGGATCTGAAACTGATATGCTGCGCGGTACATGGGTGCACCAGGCATGTCAATATTATGATGAGGGGACGCTCGACCAATGGGAGTTTGATCCTGTGATTTTGGGATATTTGGAAGGGTGGAAAAAATTCAGGGTTGAGCAATGTCCCAGGGATCCTGATCTAAATGAGAAGGCGTTGTATTCCGCCTATGGTTTTGCCGGAACGGTTGATAGGTTATTTGGTCATATCGTCCTTGATATCAAAACAGGCGAACCCGGCTGGATTACAGGGCTCAAATTAGCCGCGTATCAGATATTGGTTGAAGGCCAAATTGCCAAGTGGGGGGGGCCGGAACCGGGAGTTATCAAGCGGTGCGCCGTAAAGCTCAACGCCGATGGGTCGTATAAACTCTATTGGTATAACAGCAGGAAAGATAAGGAATTATTTTTGGCATGTGTATCACTCTACCACTACAAAAAAAACGGGGGCAAATAACATGGATACAGATATTATGGAGATCGAGAGTAAGGCTTTGTCTTTGTCTGAAAAAGCAAAGACAATTATAATATTAGATCAGCAAACATTTAAGGCTGCCTGTGAATTCCGAGAAGTAATAAAGTCATTTGAGTTGGAGATAAATAAGGAATATGACGATATAATCAAAAAGTGGAATGAGGGACATAAAGCGTCATTAGCCAAGAAAAAGAAGTCGATGGCTCCTGTCCTGGAGGCCAAAAGGATTAATGATGATAATATTGACCAGTACCTATCTGAGCAAGAAGATATCAGAAAGCAGGAGGAGACCAGGCTTACCGGAATAGCACGCAAGGCAGAGGAAGAGGCTAAGCTTGCCGAGGCTTCAGCGTATGAGGCGTCAGGGGATAAGGTTACTGCCAATGAGATCATCAATGAGCCTGTCAGGAGTGCGCCTGTCGTGCTCCCAAAAGCAAATCTAAACTCCGGTGTAAATATGAGAGAGAACTGGAGCGCGGAGGTTGTGAGTCTGATGGATCTGGTTAAGGCAGTTGCGGCAGGAAAAGTGCCTGTGCAGGCAGTTGAGGCAAATATGACTGTCTTAAATGCCCAGGCGCGTACCCTGAAGGACGGTCTAAATTGGCCTGGTGTGAAAGCTGTGAGTAAGAAATCAATATATTAACCAAGGGGACACACACATGGATGTAGACTCACAAATAACAGAGGCCCTCCGTGAGGCCGAGATTGCTATAATGAAGCAGGACAGGCTCCGGGAACTCCGTGCCAGAGAGCAACATATTAGGGCATCCCGGGGGGAAGGGTGGGCATATGTCACGGGAGACGAGGTTAAAATTATTGTTATTGAGCGTACAGCTTGCTGGTGCAATAAGAGGAAGGAAAGAATAAGGTCGTATGCCTATCGAGATCGTCTTAACCCAAGGTAAATTAATGATAGACAACTATCCAACAGAGGACGAGCTGGCCAAAATAACGATTTGGCCCCTTAAAAAAACAACTGATTTTATAGAATTAATAGAATACATACGTACGCTCTGGTGGATGCCGGAATGGGGATATAAGCTGGTCAAAAATAATTTGACATTGCACACGGGCGGGTGGTCCGGAAATGAAGAAATAATTGCGGCACTGGAGAAAAACTGGATATTTTGGTCCGCATGTTGGCAAAAATCAACGCGAGGCGGCCATTTTTGGTTTAAATTACCACGGAGGTTTTGAATAGGGCCTCCCGCTATGCCTGAATAGGAGATATTAATGGTGAAAGAAATAACAATTTCAAAAAACTATATTGCCTTGATTGATGATGAAGACTATGATCTCGTAAGCCAACACAATTGGTATATATCTAGCTACACGTTAAAAAGCGGCAACATTAAATCATGCGCTGTTACCTTTCGATCAAAAATTGAAAATTACAAAACAGTATATATGCATCGCCTTATTCTACAAACTCCATTTGGATTATATACAGATCATATTAATGGGAATGGGTTAGACAATAGGAAACAAAATTTAAGGATCGCCACACCTCTACAAAATACACTAAATTCTCGTAAAATTATATATCGTAACAATAAAAAAGTTTCCTCGTTATTTAAGGGCGTAACTTGGTGTACAAGAGACAAAAAATGGAGAGCCCAAATAGGGTATCATGGTCGGAAGATGTCACTTGGTTATTATAATCGTGAGATTGAAGCCTCCGATGCCTACAATAAAGTTGCCGAAAAGTTATTTGGTGAATTTGTTAATTTAGGAAAAGATAGGGTAGCCGTAGCCCCTTAGAGGTAGTGGCCGGTTAAACTAAATCCTTTATTTCGCCGAGCCGAAACCATGCGGAATCTTGCATACCCGGCCTTGGGCTTATCACCTGGGCCGGGATAAAGAAGGGGGGATAACGACTATGACAATGGAAAAAAGTGAGAAATATTGGTACGGACTGGAAGAATGGGAGCGGCTTGTAGAGTCTCCAGGCGATGTCATCGAACGTATGATGGACAAGGATATAGTTAACCAGACCACCTGGCCGATTAAAATCCATGTTCACCGACAAATGGATATCGGTGGAGAGAAGTATGCGCAACAAATCGCAGACAGAATTATGGAAGAAGAGCTACTGCGGTTAGACGAGGAATACGGTGATCCGGATGGCGACGCCGACATGTCTGCTACCGAGTCAATGCGAGAAGCGGCCCTCGCATTTGGCAGGGCGGTAGTCGCTGGGTATACTCCGTGGATGTGTGAGCCAACAGGCGATATTATAGAATGGACGCAAGAGATGGCGGGGGAATACATGAGGCAGGGGGAGGATCAAAGCAATGGAGATTGAAGAATCGGTTATAGAAATAATAAGAAAACGTAGGGATGCCGGACGGCTGAAGTACAATACCTCGATGGAACGAACGGATTTAACGTTGTTTGACTGGCTGAACCATTTGCAGGGAGAATTGTTGGATGCAGCGGTATATGTTGAAAAACTAAAGGAAACAATGAGAGATGAGTTTCATAGACACGCTGAGGCTGGCTGGAAATGAGACAACATAAGTACAATGCGCGGCAGACGGTTGTCGATGGGATTACATTCCCCTCGCGAAAGCAGGCGAACAGGTACCAGGAATTGATGTTGCTGTTAAAAGCAGGGGAGATAATGAATCTTGAGTTGGAAAAAACAATCCCCCTGATCGTCAATGGGCAGTTAATTTGCAAATATAGATGTGATTTTGTTTATATTAAATTACCGTGGCATTCTACGGGTAGCGTTGTATATGAGGACGTGAAAGGATATGCTACTAATGAGTACCGGCTCAAAAAGAAATTGATGAAAGCTATATACAATATAGAGATATTGGAAACTTAGATTGAGATTAGCAGAAGCACAAGCAAAAGCGGAAGGGGTTGTCGTGTCTCTTGCGCCGTACTGCAAACGCATAGAGATCGCGGGGTCTATCAGACGGGAATGTCCGGAGGTTGGTGATATTGAGATAGTGCTGATTCCCGATACATCCAAGCTTTTTCAATACGTTGATGCCATAAATAAATATACCAAGGTTAAGGGTGATCCTCTCGGTAAATATACACAGAGACGGCATCCCTCCGGGTGTATTATAGATATATTTATTTGCACTCCGCAAACGTGGGGCCCCGTTTGTTTTATTCGCACTGGATCAGCCGGCTACATCTATCAAATTATGTGTAAACAAAAAAAGGCATTAATCAGATTCCATGAGGGACGACTGTGGAATTGTGCCTCTGACGGGACATATGAAAATCCGATAGAGGGCATAAATGAGGAAAGTGATGTGTTTAAGGCTTTGAACATGGATTGGATTGAACCTAAAATGAGGCTATAAAAAATGGAAATATCAGATATGAAAAGTATGACAGTAAGTAATAATTCTGCTTTTAATCTTTCTACGAATAACCCTAAATGTTATGCTGAAATACTCCCTGGTGTACGTTATAATTTAGTTACATGGCCTAATTGGTGGGTAAGGATTTGGCATTGGTTTTTCTTTGGGGTTGTCTGGCATCCTTATAAATCTGTAATGGGAGGGCAAGGATGAGTAAACGCTGCTTTGTCTGTGATGATTTGCTCAAACTAATTACCGTTCCACGTGATTATACATGGAAAATACCATTTATGGACATAGAAATCATAATCAGATACTGGAATGGGACAGAGCTAATTTGCATGGTGTGCGCTCAGGAAAAGCACGAAGCACCTTTGTGGGGGGCATACAATGCCGGCAAAACCGATGGCTATAACGAAGGATACGATCATGGCCAGGAAGGATACGATCCTGGCCAGCAAGACTAAACTCTGCTAGAGAAAAACTTGAAAAAGACATAGGGATGGACAAATATATCTGCCATAGTTCTGGTAAGTTCACCATAGTCGGGGACAGTATTCCTGAGTGTGGTATTGATTTTTGTGATAATTGCGGGGACTGTCTGCACTGTTATGGGGGAGACCCTTGTTATGGCAATGATGTCAAGAAGCATTTTTGGGTTGTTTATGAAAAAAATGATAAAAATGAAAACCTATCCCAGTGAGGTACAATTTATTAAGACTATAGACTGGCCTAGGCTCAAGGATGGTCTGCTGGCCGAGGGCTGGAAGCCTGTATGTACCAACGCACTGATGACTAGCGTGCCTACGATCATGCTGGAAAGGGCGGCAGTGGATGTAGATCAGACTGTTATGTTTGAATAGGATTGTAATTGAAATCTGGGGTCGTGGCAGCGGTAACGAGCCGGTAGATATTAGGCTGCTTTCCGGGAACTGGAAACAGGGGGCGGGGTATCCGGCTGACCTTGAATAATCAGGAATGATGTGAAATGGACAGAACTACATGGACTTATCAGGAAGTACTGAATGCTGTAAACGCATCATGTACGTGTGGCGGCAAGGGACCTGAGGATGATTGTTGTCTGGCGTGCGAGGTCTGGTATCGGTTGAATGGCAGGTAATGACATCAGGTTGAATAATCAGCAATGATGTGGTAGAAATGCGAATCATCAGGGTTTTCCCTCGCAAAACAAATGCAACACCTGTTGACGATCTGGTGAGGATCGGAACGGAGCCCGGCCTTTTTGACGAGGCTGACGAGGTGCATGTTTCCTGCACGTTCACATGGGATTTGCCACTGGCTGAACGACTGATGAAAGCGTGGTCATGTGTTGCGCCTGTTCGGATCGGCGGGCCTGCTACTGGTGAGGCTGGCGGGGAGTTCGTGCCGGGGCGCTACGTCAAGCGGGGCTACGTTCTCACTTCGCGGGGATGCCCAAATACCTGTTGGTTTTGCAAAGCATGGCAGAACGAGGGACGAACGATTCGAGAACTTGAAATACACGATGGCTGGAACCTACTCGACAATAATATATTCGCATGTTCACAGAAACACCAGACGGCAGTATACGAAATGCTTTTAAGGCAACCGAAAAAGCCGAGGTTCACCGGAGGACTCGAAGCGGCAAGAATGACGGTATGGAACGCCGAATGGTTGGCGAAGCTGAAACCGGATTATTCCTATTTTGCCTATGACACGTCGGACGATTATGAACCTCTGGAAAACGCCGCAGGACTTCTACGATCTGTCGGACTTCTCCGAAACCACGAGATCGGGTGCTATGTACTGATAGGCTACCCGAAAGATTCGTTTTCATCGGCAGAAGATCGGTTAATCAAAACGGTGCGGCTTGGGTATTTCCCGCAGGCAATGTTATTTAATAGGGGCAACGATCGAACCGACGTAAAAGAGTGGCGCAGATTTCAGCGCGAATGGGCGAACAAGGTTATTGTAGGCCACAAAATGAAGCAATACGCAATGCGGAGCCCCGTTATTGTAAAGCATCGGGCAGGTTGACCGCCTGTTACACGCTCCGCCTGCCGGAAGTTAATTGTAGGGGGGATTATGATAAAACAACTAGAGAAGAATGTTTTAGATTTCCTGTCCAAATGTTCAAACGAAGTAGGCAAAGATGCAAACGATACATTCAATGTCAGCATGTGGAGAGAGTGCCAAGACCTCAATATGGGATCACCAATTGAGAAGATTCTTTACTGTGCGTTAAATACAGTCGCTAAACTAAACAGCATAACCAGTTTTGATAGTGTTCTTCTTTTCAATGACAAAGAATTTTTTTATGGGCTAGATATAAGTCCACAACTGGAGATTAATAAATATAGGGTTGATTTTGAAGTCAGTTTTCATAAAATTAACAGAAAGGCAAAAAGACAGGAATGTAAATCAGTTATCGTAGAATGTGATTCTCAGGCATTCCATGAGAGGACAGAGAAAGAAAGACGATATGAGAAAAAGCGTGATCGTTTTCTCATATCTCAAGGTTATGTGGTTTTTCATTACACCGGCAAAGAAATTCTTGATAATCCAATCAAAATTGCTATAGAGATTATATCTTATGTAACAGGGATAGAACAGGATCATCTACTCGAAGATTCTGGCATAGGGGATTAAAAATGCCATACCTTAATCTGGATCTTGATTACTTTACACATCCGAAAACAACACGACTTAAAGGTCTGCTTGGGAAAGGTGCAGCAGAACTACCAATCCGGTTGTGGGCGTATTGTGGTAAATACCATTCTGAGACTGGAACTTTAGACGGATATTCCCCAGCGGAAATTGAATCTATAGTAAATTGGCAAGGCGAAACAGGTAAAATGGTTGACGCAATGGTGCAAGTAAATTTTTTAGAAAAAAATGCCAATGGATACACGATTCATGACTGGAAGGAGCATGCTGGACATCTGGCAGCGTTTAAAAAGCGTGCTAAATCAGCAGCTTATAAGCGTTGGAAGAGCTATGCTACAAGCAATGCTAGTAGCAATAGAAAACACAAGATTACTAATGCTCCTAACCTCTCCTCTCCTTACCTTACCTTACCTTACCAAGATATTAAACATTCTTGTCCGCAAGAGCTTTTTGATTTATGGAATGAAGCATGTAAAAACGGAAATATGATATCAGCAAGGGAACTGAGTAAATCCAGGATAGAAAAATGTAAAATCAGATTGAAAGAAAGAACGATGGAAGAATGGGGCAAGATATTTAATCTGTGTACTAAGTCGCCATTTTTAAATGGCAATGGCAAGAATGGCTGGAAAGCTTCGTTTGACTGGGTGATTAGCAATGCTGATAATGCTGTAAAAATCCTAGAAGGGAAATATAATCAAAAAGAAAAGGAAGCAGAAGACAAAACAGATCACCAAAAAGAATTAGACAGGGGGCTTATACTATGAAAGAATCCGATCTTAAATTACTGCAAAAATTAGTATGTGAATTATCAGATGAAGCCCTGCAGAAAGATGATGATGACAGGGAATCTCAATCAATGGTAGATTGTTGTTGGTTTATTATCGAGCATGCGATGAAGTACAAAACATGATTACCCAAGCTAACCAATATCTGATCAAGGGCTGGTCTGTGATTCCACTGGAGCCCCGTGGCAAAAAACCTGTCATCCCGTGGAAAGAATTTCAAGATCGTAAGCCAACACAAGAGGAATTAAGTTTATGGTTCCTACTCAGCAATAATAATTTAGGCATTGTAACCGGAAAAATCTCCGGCATCACCGTGATTGATTGCGATACTAAAGAAGGGCTTGAACTGGCTATGACCAAGGGGCTGCCTACATGTCCCACAGTTAAAACCGGCAAAGGTTATCATTTTTACTATGCCTATGAACCTGGGGTAGGGAATTTTCAGAAGAGAGCTGACCTACCAGGAATTGACTTACGATCAGATGGGGGTTTTGTTGTGGCCCCGCCGTCAATCCACGAATCAGGTAAAATCTACGAATGGGAAGGTTTTGACAGACCATTACCGAAACTTCCCCTATGGGTTATAAATGAGAACCCCGCAAATAGGCAACCAATCAAAAATCTTTATAAAGGGGTCAAATCGGGTAATAGGAACCAGACCCTTGCAAGGCTGGCCGGAGTATGGGTTATTACATTATCGTTGCCTGAAGCTAGGGAAATGGCATACGCCTGGGATAGTTTAAATGATCCTCCTATGGGGAAACGCGAGGTTGATACAACGGTTGAGAGTATTTTTAAGGCCGAATTACGGAAAAAACACGCTATATCACAACCGGAAGAACAAAGTGAGTCCATTGAAATTTACACAATCGACATGTTGTCGGAGAAGATTGATCTCCTGCATCAAAATGGTGTCCAGCCTGGAATCTCACCGGGTTGGGAGTCCCTCAGACAACATTTTACGATCAAAAAAAAGGAATGGACCGTAATCACTGGTTTGCCTGCACATGGAAAAAGTACATGGCTGGATGCAATGATGGTAAACATGGCCACAAGGGAACGATGGAAATTTGGCATATTCTCCGCTGAGAACTTACCCCTTGAACGACACGCTGTCAGCCTGATGGAGAAGTTTATTGGAAAACCTTTTTCTTGCGGCCCTCACGCAAGGATGACAGAATTTGAGCTTGGAGCAGGAAAAGAATTTTTACGGGAGAATTTCTTTTTTATCCTGCCTGATGAAAAGCAGCAAAATATTGATAATGTTATGAAATTAGGGCATGACCTCGTAAAAGAGCGAGGGATTGATTGTTTGGTAATTGATCCTTGGAATGAGCTGGATCAGGTTAGACAGGCAGGCGTAACCGAAACAGAGCATATTTCCATGTGCCTGTCAAAATTGAGACGTATGGCGCGTATTCTCGATATTCACATTTTTGTTGTTGCTCATCCGACAAAACTCTACAGAGACAAAGATGGCAAGTATCCGATCCCTACGCCATATGATATTCATGGTTCCGCTCACTGGAGGAATAAAGCGGACAACTGCATTACTGTATGGCGTGATGTTGGAGCGGAAACATCTGAGACTGAGATACACATTCAGAAAATCAGGTTCCGGGAAGTGGGTAAAGTGGGACGGGTTATATTATTTTATGATCGTGTGACGGGTAGATATTTTGATCGGGAATATGAGAATCAGGTAAAACAAGGACAATTCAGACAAGGAGGGTAAATGAAACTAGTTAAATGTGATGGGTGGGCCGCCGATCTTGGTTGTGATAAAGAATGCGTCAAACAGGAATGGCTAGGTAGATATGGAGGTAAACATCTGTGTCCACAGTGTATAAAGCGGCTAGAGGATGATAGCGCCGCATGGAGATGGATCACGGGGTAAATCAAAGCGATCTACCCCAATGTCCGTTAGCAGGGTTTTTTAAGCTCTCGTAATATCTCCTGATTTTGCCGCTCTGATTCCCTGTTATGCCGTTTCTGCTCCTGCAATTGTATGTCTTTCTGCCAATCGTAAGCCTCTAATCCTACCGCCATTATTGACATCCCTATTATGATCCCTATTATTAATCTTTTCATAATGTTTTGTCCCCCCTTAACCCATGCTCCAGACCATCAACGAGATTATAATCACCCAAAATATACCTCCGGCCAGCAGTCCGGCGTAAAACCGCCTGCTGAACAATAGCCCATCACCGTCACTTGATTCTGCCTGTGGGATGAAATCTTTTTCACGGAGGCATATATTTTTGTCCTTGCTCACAACCAACAACCCTGTTAACTCTTTTTTGCCCATGGTCACTTGCCTCCTTTTTGGTCAATGCTATCAAATTCGGTGATTTACTAAACCTCCTGGCATGGTTACAGCACAGTGTAGTTCCCGTGTCGTTACTACCTTTAAAATATATATATTTTGCAGGCTTATTGCACTGGATCGCAGTCATACCTGCCACCTCCTGATGGTTTATAATGCTACATTGCATATTATTAGAAATTATATACGCCTGACAAAACTGTGGCTTTTTGATTACCCAGCATCTGCTCACAATTTCTCCTCCTCCGTATGGCTAAATATTGACAATCTGATCAACTCCGGATCATTTTTACAGATGCAGAGTAGCCCCCTCCTATCCGCTATCCCTACCTCGCCCGCGGGGATAACGTATTGGTGATAGGATGGAGATTCGGCTAACTCCCCCCCCTCGTAGATCCTGTATATGCCTATGTTATACATCATAAGTCCCCTCCACAGTATTACCAACTATATTTAATGTACCACATGTTGCTGTAAGTTAGGTTCCCTTCATGCCCAGTCTGATCACGCCATAATTCGTAAGTCCGTTCTTTCTCGTAGCCAACGTACCAGTTTCCTTGTGATTTCTTAAGGTTCAGCCTGTATTCCAGCGTGTAAAATAGATCCGCGTAAACCCATTGTGGATGGTGATTCCAAAGGACTTGATCTGTAGGTCTGTCCTTCACCGGCCAGGACCCTCCGGTAAGGAATTTAGGGTTTAGTATGAGATTCCATCGATTATAGGATACAACCTCCTTGACCTCCAGGAGTCCCTCGCTTATATCCCCATAATGGTTCAGGATGCTCTCGTTGTGTCTAGGCCAGATTCCAGCCCTGGCATAGCCCTCATGGCTCCATCCCTCCCCTGTGTCCTGTTTGACGAGTGCACAGCCAGCCATTAGGAGTATCCATGCTATCAGGATACTCCAGGCTATCACCCCCAAATAATAACCAACCCAGGAGTTTCTCGCTAGGTTTCATCGTCTCACCTCTCCCACGTCATAGAGTTAATAATCTGTCCATACTCCTCATCATCCTCAGCCTGGAATTGAGCGCACGCATCCCAGAATGACCCTATATCTCCCTCCTCATAATCATCACATGCGATGATATCATCTGATGAAAAACAGGCATCCCAGTATACCCCTGAGTCCACCCCTTCAACGTAACTATTGCAGGGTCTAACCGTACTACATCCTATTGCTACCCATGCCAGCAGCATAGATAACCCTATTAAGGCCCCTATCAGGCCCCAGGATGCTATTTTTACCCTGAGCCTATGTGAGTGCTTCCTCACCCACCAAGGCGCGAGGTAAAAGTCTTTATTGGTCATGGCTTTACCTCCTTTTCTAATATAGTTTGCAGATTGTCTACTTCCGCGCGATTTTCATTCCATGCTGTTAAATATCCCTCCCACGTGAGGGACAGTACAACGGAGTGAATATTTTTCTTTTGTGTTACTAATGCCCATTGTGTTTTTCGGGCACCAGTTGTCATGTCAATTGTGTTCTTTTCTACAATGAGGCTGATCATGGTTTAACCCTCCTTTGTATACCATCCCTTTCATGGTTTAACCTCCTTCTCTATGTCATAACCGCCGACACAATTTCCGTTTAAATCAAACAACAATCTGTCAGTGTGTCCCTCCATAATTAGCCCGGCGGCCAAGTGGAGTAATCTAGATATTTCTATCTGCAAATTATCTCCCTCAAAGGCGGCGTTATCTGTTTTTATGGTTAGTCTCATGGCTTAACCCTCCTTTTTAGCTTATATATGATGTCTCCAAAAATTTGTACATTTGAAATATACCCAGTATTTACTCATTTTAACCCCACTCCGCTGAATTAAAGGTTGGCATTGAGTATACAAGCTTATCCGCTAAAAATCCTTGTACTTTGTCCATTACCTGATACAGATCTGTTTTATCGATATCACCTTCAGAGCATGGATGATATTCGCCTGCTCGTCGTACGATGTTCTGACCCCGTCAACAGCGGAGTACTGATCCCAAATAACAGTGTAACCGTTATCCCTACCTCTCCGGCGCGAATAGTGATATATTGCCCGGAGGGGCTTCTTGCAACGTCTCCAGGCTGGTAAATTGTAAAATTATTTTGTATATACATCGTCGAGATTTCCGTCCTGATCCCAGCTGTGTTCTGGGCAATATTCATATGCCCAAACACTGCCATTTGTACCGTACGCCCCGGCGCCGCTGGTTTCGCGGCAGCCGCGTATAGTTTCTGCTAGATCTACCTATTATCCCAATCAGACACAAACTCCGCATATTCCGAATAACATTCAGCTTTATGCGCTACCAGGAACGCATTATAGGATTTTTCGGTTGTTTCGATGTGTACAACTGCAAATTCCGGATTATAGTACAAGGCGATTCTGTAGCAATTATTGTCCCAAAAATCCTTGCCATGACCTTTCATAAACAAAATCCTTCTGTCGTCATGGCTGGATTCATAGATAAATCCTGGATATTTCATTGCTTGTCCTCCTTGCTTGGTGTCCATTCCACAAATATAAATGGCCCGTCGTGCAAATCTCGCAATATTGCGCCCGTTGTTTTTTTATTTGTACCATTATAATAGAGACTGCGGGTCGTATCATTATTATCTGAATAAAACCCTATAACATTATACACTTTATCCATATATTTGCATTGCTCGCCAATTTTTGTTTCCCTTTCTCCGCATTCTCCAAACGCGATTTGGGTAGGGGAGTCATTTAGTTGAGAAATTAATATTCGTGCTAATTTCTCAACACATGTAATCATCATGATATCCATTCTAATTCCCTCCTGGTTAATTGTTAATTTTGCCCTGTCAATATCCATTTTTCGTCCGTGTTCAACAAAGCCGCGTCAGCTTTGTTGAAGGGTGACGTGATGTTTTGCCGTGCTGCCGCCAAGCTGATGCCGCGATGCGTCGCGATCGTCGCGGCTGGCATATCGAGCACAAAACTCATACTCCCGGGTTCTGTTCCCGTTGTCATTTGTTTCTGTGTATTTCATTTTGTTCTCCTCTTATAATTGTTTTTTTGCGCTCATGCCATAATATAGATGCATCATCCGTGCCAGATATTAAGTTATTGATAATTAAGGATAATTTTTTTTAATGAAGACCAGAGTGTAATCAGATTATTACACTAGCAAGCTGTGGATAAGTGGTAAATTAATTGATAAATCACGGGGTTAGGTTAGGTGGAATAGATTTATTACAGGAGGATATACAATTATTACACCTATGGGTACAATAGGTTGTGGTAGGTGCGTATACGCATCTGGTACTTTAACTAATAGCCATAACTCCATGAATTATAAGGAATTAGCGTTATGAGGGGCAGGGAATAACGATATTATGTCGATGTGGTACTTTAAGTTTAGTGGTGTATGTATGTATTATCATTGAATTAATTAAATAAGAGCTTGACACGCCTCTTTTTGATGTTTATCCTTCCTTTTAGATTGCACTGAGTCATT